>ERZ773216.18-NODE-18-length-182344-cov-19.767572_pt1 | contig 182344 bp, 153 predicted proteins | sample MGYA00511259_ERZ773216 | MGnify/ENA primary metagenome ERZ773216 (study PRJEB29015, sample SAMEA2737764) | human gut metagenome | biome: human gut; feature: human-associated habitat; material: faeces | place: China | collected 2012 ... | reverse complement strand
GGTAATTCCTTACTGGCTGTAAGGGGTATTAACCATAAATATATTGTAGTAGAAATAGGAAAATGTGACGGGGACACCTTGATTTAAGGGGTGTCCCTTTTTTGTGTGTATCTTAAAAAATATGCTGTTGACAAAAAGGGAAAATGCAGGTATATTGATTATGTAAAGTAATTACATTAGGTAATCAAATTGCGAAAGGAGTATTTTATTATGCAGAGAGATAAGATTAAGAAAGTAATGGATGCTTGTTATCTGGCGAAACGTGTAAGGGATTTACTTCCTAAACTGCCGAATGGAGTCACATCCACTCACATTCATTATTTGGATACAATACGGAAATTAGAATTAAAAACAACTAATATAAAAGTAAGTGATATCAGCGATGAATTGGGGCTGCCAAGACCGGGTGTTACCAAAATTACAAAAGATATGGAAAAACTTGGACTTGTTGAAAAGAAGGCAGCAAAAACAGATGGAAGAGTTGTGTTTATTAAAATTACTGCGTCAGGAAAAGACTTAGTGGATAAATATGTAGACCAGTATTTTGGTGAACTTAGTGCAGAACTTGATGATATTTCTGACGCGGATGCGGATAACATGATAGAGACGATAGAAAAATTATATGAAGTTATGAAGGGAAGAAAATGAAATGAATCAGAGAGAAAAAGCGGATTTTACACAGGGAAGTATTTTAAATAAATTAATTCCATTTATGATGCCTGTTTTAGGTGCACTTGTATTACAGGCGGCATATGGTGCAGTAGATTTGCTTGTTGTAGGAAGATTTGGAACGACGGTTGGGTTGTCGGCGGTATCTACAGGCAGTCAGATATTGAATCTTGTTACCTTTGTAATCACGCAGTTTGCAATGGGAATTACGGTGCTTATTGCACGGTATATTGGGGCAAAGAAAGTGGAACAAATCGGCGAATTGTTAGGAGGAGCCGTGACGGTATTTACAATCATATGTATTATATTATTTGTTGTGATGGTATTTTTTGCGAATCCATTAGCGGTATTGATGCAGGCACCAGAAGAGGCGCTTGCCCTTACATCCGTTTATGTAAGAATATGCGGAGGCGGAATATTTTTTATTGTTGCCTATAATGTGTTAGCAGCCATTTTCAGAGGCTTTGGTGATAGCAAATCACCGCTTATTTTTGTGGCGGTTGCATGCGTTGTAAATATTATCGGAGATTTGATTCTTGTAGCTGGTTTTCATCTTGATACGGCCGGTGCCGCGATTGCAACAGTTGCGGCTCAGGCGGTAAGTGTCATTCTTGCCATTATTATTCTAAAGAAGAAAAATTATGGTTTTCATATTAAAAAACGGGATTTTAAAATTAATAAACAGTGTAAGAGATTTGTTCGTGTGGGATTGCCATTGGCGCTTCAGGAATTTTTGACACAGATGTCTTTTTTGGCACTTTGTGCCTTTATCAATAAGCTTGGACTGGAAGCTTCCTCCGGGTACGGAGTTGCTTGTAAAATTGTCAATTTTGCAATGCTTGTTTCAAGTGCGCTTATGCAGTCTATGGCATCGTTTGTATCACAGAATGTTGGTGCCGGAAAAAATGAACGAGCAAGAAAGTCTATGTTTACCGGCATGGGAGTTGGTTTGGTTGTCGGTGCGGTAGTATTTATTTGTGTATGGAATTTTGGCGATTACTTAACATCTATTTTTACAACCGATTCGGCTGTAATTCAAAAGGGTGCAGAATATTTGAGAGGGTTTGCACCGGAGACGATTGTTACAGCCATTTTATTTAGTATGGTAGGATTTTTTAATGGAAATGAAAAAACGGTATGGGTAATGATTCAGGGACTGATTCAGACATTGTTAGTGAGACTGCCTCTTGCCTATATTATGAGTATACAGCCACATGCAAGTCTTACTAAAATAGGATTGGCGGCCCCTGTTGCGACATGTTTTGGAATTGTTTTGAATGTGATTTTTTATATTGTTTTTGTGAGGAAGAACACTTGCCGGATAAAGAAGAAATAGTATTGAGGTGATAGAAAGTGAACTGGGAGAAGGCAGTTGTTTTACGGTTGTAATTCCTTTCCGACTTGACAGGCAGGCAAAAGCACAAGAAAAAGAAGAGGCTGCAGATGCAGATATCACCGGTCTTAGAATTTTAGTGGCCGAAGACAATGAATTGAACATGGAAATTGCCCGGTTTATATTAGAAGACTGTGGTGCATTGGTAGAACCGGTATCCAATGGACTTGAGGCGGTACATAAATTTGAAGCATCCGCCGAGGAAGCTTTTGATGTTATTCTCATGGATATTATGATGCCTGTGATGGATGGGATTACTGCGACCAAAACAATACGTGCCATGGAGCGTCCGGACGCTTAGACAATTCCAATCATAGCGATGACGGCAAATGCCTTTAAGGAGGATGAAGAAAAATGCATGGCAGCAGGCATGAATGCACATCTGGCAAAGCCGTTGGAGGAAGAAAAAGTAGTTCGTGCGATTTATGAAAATATAACTGAAAAGAGGTCATAAAATATGGAACAACTCATACTGCTTGTGAAATATCAGACAAAACTAAATAAAAGAAAGGATTTTGTGAAGGAAGTGATTTCCTCCGGAGTTTTAGAAGAAATACGTCAAGAAGACGGCTGTATATCTTATGATTACTATTATGATGCGGTCAACCCGGCTTGTGTGCTTCTTGTTGAACAGTGGCAATCAAAAGGACAGCAGCAACAACATTTGCGGAGTGAGCATATGCATATTTTGAAAGAGATAAAGGAGAAATACGTCCTAGATACATCGGTGCGTGAGATTTCGGTATAATAATTAACTCTTGCATTCGTGACTGGTTATGCTAAAATAACATTAGTTAGACGTGGCTAATCGTGAAAGGAGAAATGTGATGACAGATGAAGAATATAAAAATATGTCGGTGAAAGAATTTACAAAGGCGGCTAAAAATTATGAAAGCGACCATGCGGGAATTTATAAGATGTGTAAAAAGATTACCCGGATATTTTGGAGGAACTGGAAAAGGAAGATTTTTCAGACCTTTTGGACGCCGGATGTGGACCTGCGCCAATGATTTCTCTGCTTGCGGAAAAATATCCGGATCGTCATTATACAGGACTTGATTTGACACCGGCAATGATTGAACAGGCAAAAAAGAAAAATATTCCAAATGCTGATTTTGTAGTTGGTGATTGCGAGAATTTTCCGTTTGAGGACAATGCGTTTGATGCCATTATCTGCTCGAATAGCTTTCATCATTATCCGAATCCACAGGCATTTTTTGACAGCGTAAAAAGGTGTCTTCGTCCCGGTGGAAGGCTTGTACTTCGGGATGTAACCAGTGATAATAAATTGTTATTATGGTTTATGGATAAGATAGAACTTCCTCTGGCAAATTTGTGTGGGCACGGAGATGTGACAATCGCTACAAGAGAAGTGGTTACGGACTGCTGTAAAAAGGCGGGTTTAAAGGTAGAAAAACTGGAGATTCGAAAGGGAATGCGCATGCATTGTGTGGTGAGTAAATAATCGGAAAGTACAGTCATAATTTTGTAAGAAATTATGAAGAAAGATATCAGAAAGTTGTGATAGGAACTATAAAAATAGCCTTTTTTGTTCTGCTATGATGTTATCAGAAACTGACAAAGGAGGCTATTTTTATGGAAAGAATAAACAGTCAGACAATCCTTGCTAAGAGGAGAAGCAAACAAAGAAAACAAAAATTAGTAAGAGGTCTTGCAATTGTTTTGGCGCTGATGGTGATATGGAAATTTTTTGGAAGTGCAGTAACATGGATTAGACAGTGGCAATCTGATGAAGTATATGATGTGTCTGCTGAGAATATGTCCGTTCATGGTGAAAAGGAGAAAGCACCCAAAAAGTTTAGCGAAGCACAGATTACAAATGAATTAAGCCGTTTGTCCAAGAAAAATCAAACATATGAAAGTATTTATAACAATCGGGCGGAATATCCGACGGTATTATTACGTTCTCTTTGTAATAATTCGGAGATGTTGAATTTTGTGGCTGGATATTTAATAGCAGATAAATCTGCGCACGGTGAATTAACAAAAAAAGAATGTGAGGGAAAGATACCTCTTTTGCTGCAATGGGATAGAAGATGGGGATATGTATCCTATGGGAGCAGTGATATTGGTTTATCGGGCTGTGCTCCGACTTGTTTGTCAATGGTGATTGTGGGGCTGACCGGCAATCGAAATGCAACACCGGATAAGATTGCAGAATATGCACAGGAAAATGGCTATTATCTAAAAGGAACGGGAACGAGCTGGAGTCTGCTTACCGAAGGTGCTTCATATCTTGGCGTTGAGGGACGTGAAATTAGCTTGAGTAAGAAAACCGTTCAAACCGCATTGCAGCAGGGACAGCCGATTATTTGCAGTGTGGGACCGGGAGATTTTACAACAGAGGGGCATTTTATTGTGTTGACCGGGATGAAGTATGGAAAGATTAAGGTAAACGATCCCAATTGTATTCGCAGGAGTTGCTTATGGGATTATGAGGTGCTTGAGCCACAGATAAAAAATTTGTGGGCATATTGCCGGTGAGGACATTTGCAGAAGCTATTTGTTTGTAGTACAATGACCTCAAATGAGTAAATGGAAGAGGTGAATACGCAGATGGCTGAGAATATTCTGGTGGTAGATGATGAAAGGGAAATTGCAGATTTAGTAGAGGTGTATTTACAAAATGAGGGATATACGGTGTACAAGTTTTATAATGCAGGGGATGCTCTTAATTGTTTGGAGACAACACCAATTAGTCTCGCCGTATTGGATATTATGCTTCCTGACATGGATGGATTTGCACTTTGCAGAAGGATTCGCCAGAAGTTTTATTTTCCCATTATTATGCTGACGGCGAAGGTAGAGGACTTAGATAAAATTATGGGATTGACGGTGGGAGCAGATGATTATATTACAAAACCATTTAACCCGTTGGAACTTACCGCTCGTGTGAAAACGCAGTTACGACGTTATACACGATATAATACAGTAGGTTTTGCAGGGGAGCAGGATGAAGAGATTGATATACGGGGTATGCATATTTCTAAGGCTAGCCATAAATGTACGTTGAATGGACAGGAAGTTGCATTTACGCCTTTGGAGTTTGATATAGTCTGGTATTTGGCGAAGCGGCAGGGGAATGTTGTGTCTTCTGAGGAGTTGTTTGAAGCGGTATGGAAAGAAAAATATTTGGACAACAACAATACGGTAATGGCACACATTGCCAGAATACGGGATAAAATGCATGAGATGCCACGAAAACCAAAGTTTATAAAAACAGTCTGGGGGGTAGGTTATACCATTGAGTAAGAATGCAAAGTTAGAGAAAAAACAAGGGGAAAAGCATAATCATAAGGCAAGACAGCTTATGATGCAGTATGTCATTACACTGGGGGTATGTATCGGTAGTCTGGCATTATTTGTTATATTATCAAAACTTGTTTTGTCAGTCAGAGTATGGTATCCGTCGGATTCGTACTGGCCGTTATTACATTGGCTTAATCTGCATATCATTACTGTTTGTGCAGCAATTGGCGGAGCAATCTGGTTGATTGTGACAATCTATTATTTGTATCGTGTATTCCGGCAAATAGATGAGATTGTGGATGCCGCAGGGAAAATGGTGTCCTGGCCGGAAAAGCCATTGGAAATGCCACGTTCTTTGGAGGGCGTGCAAAATGAGTTGAATCTTGTGCGGGAGCAGGCGCTGCGAAATGAGATGGCGGCGAAGGAGGCAGAGCAGAAAAAGAATGATTTGATTGTATATCTGGCTCACGACCTAAAAACACCTCTTACCAGTGTGATAGGATATTTGTCATTGCTTCGGGATGAGCTGCAAATATCGGAAAAATTACGTGAACGTTATACAGAAATTGCACTCAATAAAGCAGAAAGACTAGAAGAATTAATAAATGAATTTTTTGATATTACGCGTTTTAATCTTTCTGTTATGACGCTGGAAAAAGAGACAATCCATTTCAGCCGTATGCTGGAACAGATTGTTAGCGAGTTTGAGCCGATTTTGCAGGAAAAGAGATTATCTGTAGAATCTGTGATTGAGAAAGATATTATTTTGTCCGGAGATGCTGATAAATTGGAACGCGTCTTTGATAATCTGCTTCGCAATGCTGTCAATTATAGTTATCCGGATACGGTCATACATTTGTTAATGAAGCGGATGACGAAAGAGCACAAAGTTTTGATTCGTGTACAAAATCATGGGCGGACGATTGCTAAAGAAAAATTGGAACATATTTTTGAGCAGTTTTTCCGTGTGGACGCATCAAGGTCTTCTGCAACGGGTGGTTCAGGACTTGGCTTAGCTATTGCCAGACAGATTGTGGAGATGCATTACGGACAGATACGGGCAGAGAGTGCGGATGAGACAATTGTGTTTGAAGTAGAACTTCCGTGTGAATGAAAATGCGTCGATAAACACTTGATACAAACAACTTTGAAAGGTCATTTGACAAGTATATTTTTCATTGTATAATGAAAGTGGATAGATTATATTTGAATGGAGGACGCCTATATGGACAAAGTATATATACTGGTATTGCTGTTAATGATAATTCCAATATTGATTTGTATAAAATATGCTGGAAAAGTAAAAAGTGAAGTGGCATCTTCTATTGTAAAATGTCTTGTTCTTGTGATTATCACCATTCTTAGTAATGGGGTATTTGTGCTTTCAGACAACCAACTGTTTTCGTATGTTATGGAAGGACTGTATCTGTTTTCTTTTGACGTGCTGTTGATTTATATATTACAGTATTCACAACAGTATACCCGGGTTTTTAACGAAGTGACTTTGTTTCGGACAGGCTGTTTTGTTGTTGCAGGTTTGGATGGAATTTCATTGCTTCTAAATGTGTTTTTTCATCATGTATTTACGTTGAAAGCAGAAAACTATATAAGTTTTCAGATGTATCATATTAGTGATAAAACGATTTTTTATTATCTTCATTATGGATTTTCCTATTGTTTGATGTTTTGCATTATTGCATCTTTTTTGACAAAGATTGTGCAAATATCGGATTTTTACCGCAAGAAATATGTTCCAATTTTTGGAGTGTTTTGTGTGATTGTTATATTAAATATTGTATGTAATATTTCGGGATTTCCATTAGATATTTCTCTTCCGTTTTTTGTATTTGCATCCATTTTAATTTGTTATTTGACGTTATATCGGTCGCCAAGGGAGTTGATTGATGAAACATTGTCCATTGTGGTGGCAGGTATGAATAATGCGGTAATCTGTTTTGATATTAATAGGGAATGTGTCTATGCAAATGATCATGCACGCAGTATATTTCATGACTTGTCAAATGATATTGCAGGATTTTCCGAGCAGGTGCAGAATTGGCTGTGTGGACATGATTTTGACAACCGAGACTGCGTGGAATGGAGTGCCCAAAGGACGATTGACAATGAAATACATTATTTTGATATAGAATATAGAAAGATATTTGCAAAGAAGGGTGAATACATAGGATTTTTCTTAAATCTCATTGATACAACAGAAAAACGTCTTGCCTATGAAAAAGAAAAATATTTGGCGACGCATGATACGCTTACCGGATTATATAATAAAGACTATTTTTCAGTAAAAGTAGCAGAGGTTTTAAAAGAAAAAACAGACGAGGACTGGCTGTTAGTATGTTTTGATATTAAGGATTTTAAATTGATTAACGATCTTTTTGGAATTGAAAAGGGAAACGAAGTCCTAAAAATGCAGGCGGACATTTTTAGGGAACAATGTGGTGAAGGTATTGTCCATGGCAGAATTGGTGGGGATAAGTTTGCAATGTGTGTTCCAAAAACTCAATTTTTGGAGCAGAATTTTATGAATATGGTACAGACAATGAGACATGCGTTTGATAATGATATGTATCATTTGTATATGTATATTGGTGTTTACGAAATTACGGACAGAGATGAGGATGTTTCCATCATGTGTGATAAAGCAAATCTTGCCATGAAAACATTGTATGAAAACTATGACAAATCGATTGCCTATTATAGTGATGTTATATTGGATAAAACTATTGAAGAAAAACAGCTTGTAGGGGATTTCGATGAAGCGATTGCAAAAGGGCAGTTTTGCATGTACTTACAACCCCAGATGACATCGGAAGGAAAAATGATTGGGGCAGAGGCTCTTGTAAGATGGCAGCATCCGAAACGCGGATTGATTTTTCCGGGAGATTTTATTGAAATTTTTGAGCGGACAGGACTTATTTACCGGCTTGACCGGTTTGTGTGGGAGCTTGCTGTTGAAAAATTGGCACAGTGGCAGAAAAACGGAAGGGATGATCTATATATATCCGTAAATATTTCTACAAAGGATTTTTGTTATATGGATGTTTATAAGACTATCACGTCTCTTGTGGAAAAGTATCAAATTGTGCCATCAACTTTGAAACTGGAGATTACGGAAACGGCTATCATGACGGGAACTGCCGGAGAACTTGAAATCATCGGTCAGTTTAGAAAATATGGTTTTGAAGTGGAAATTGATGATTTTGGAAGCGGTTATTCTTCTTTTAATACGTTGAAGGATATAGATGTTGACGTGTTAAAAATCGATATGGGATTTTTAAGAACAACAAAACCGGAACATTTGGAAAGAAGTATGACGATTTTAAATATGATTATATCTCTTAGTAAAATGCTTGGTCTTTCTGTGATCACAGAGGGCGTGGAGACAGAGGAACAGGTTGTCAAACTCTCACAGATGGGATGCGGAATCTATCAGGGGTATTATTTTTCAAAGCCGATTCCGGTGAGTGAATTTGAGGAGAGATATATGTAGAGGGGGGGGAGCAGGATTGAGACGCGACCGGATTTTTTGTTTCATTTGACATAAAAACCATTCAATGATATTATGATATTAATAAGAAGTGCTACCGCCTATGCGGATAGCCTGATAATTTTGTCAGAAATGACCGCCAAAGTTTGTCAGACAGGGGCGGTTATTTTTGTGTCTTGGAATTATGCTTACCATGCGTATAACCAAGACTATAAAAGGTCGCACACAGTGCGAGCACTGAGATAAGGTCACTAATGGTTAGCATAAGCAAAAACCTCCTCGAGCTTCTATTGGATTATTTTACTGTAGAAAGGTTGCTAAAGAACAGGCAAAATGGTATGATTAGTTAGATACAACTAACAAAAAGGAAGGGCGAGGACAAAAATATGACAATACTAATCATTCGAATTATGTTCGCACTGGGAGTTGTGGGATATGCAGTCAATATGTACTGTGACCGCATCTTAAGTATATTTCCAAATGGAACAATTAAACTTGATAATATAAAAGAAATAGAAAAAGAGGGTGTGCTGGCGAAGATGTTTTTGATTTAAGTTTTTTATTAATAATGCCGATATTTACACTATAAAGTATGTTTGAAATGGAGTTCAAACGAGTAATACTTCAAGGAGGATGGCATTATGGCAGTAAATGGAATTGGGAATGGTTATTTCTATCCGGTGAAAAATCAAGAGACAGTTGGGATGAAGGCATCGGATTCGAAACCATCGTCTCGGACGGTGGTTAATAATGGTGGTGTGAGTTATGAGAAAAGTATATCGGATGCTGCTTCATCCGGTCTTGATTTTATACAGGAAGTGGAAAAGCGAAATAGTGGAACTAAGTTTTTTGTGGGAACTGTAGGTTACGGGCAGACATATGGCAATTCATCGGATGTGAATTTTGTAATTCATCCGAAATATTTAGACAAACTGGGAACTGATGAAGAGGCGAGAATGACCTTTGAAAAGGATGTTAAGTTTTTAACGAATTGCTCCAAACAGTTTAAGGCACAGATGAAAGCACAGGGGCGGGAAGTGGTAAGCGACGGCTGGTTTTGCGACGAAAATGGAAACTGGGGCGGCTGGGTTATTACAAAAAATTCAGATAAGAGTTCCTTTTTGAAGAAAATGTCAGACCATACAAATGAAATTTTAGAAAAGAAACTGGCAAAGAAAAAAGGAAAAGCGTGCCGGGCGTATTTACAAAACCGATTTAAGGGGATTCAATTTCGATTAACAGGAGGAGATGAAAAATGCAGGTAAATGGACTGAGCGGAGCTGGTTCCAAGACAGCTGGAATTAAAATGGCACAGAAGATGGATTCTTTTAGCATAAATATTAAAAACGAGATTGCCAGAAAGCAGAAAGAGCAGCAGCGTTAAAAAGAAACAAGAAGAGCTTGAAAAACTGGAGCAGAAGAAATTGTCAGCATCTGCATCCCAGATGAATACTTTGGGAACACTAAATCAAAAGATTGCTGATGTGGCAAAAGAAAAAGAGGATGAGGATAAGGAAGTTGCCAGTTCCTTCACAAAATGCTAGTATAGGAAAGAGGCAGGTGATACTTTTGAAAGCAGAGCAGGTAATCAGAGAAACGGCAAATCTTTGTCGGGATTTTGGAGCAAAAGAAGTTATATTATATGGTTCAAGAGCAAAGGAAACTGCGAGGGAACGAAGCGACATTGACATTGCAGTAACCGGTGTCAAAGATTTTGATGCACTTGTCGAAGAAGTGGAAAATCTGCCAACATTATACAGCGTCGATATGGTAAATATGGATACTTGTAAAAATCAGTTGTTATTGGAGGATATCAGACAATATGGACGAAAAATTTAATCGCCGGTTTACATCATTTTGTAATTCGCTGGATGCATTATCGGAGGCAAAGGACAGAGACTTTTCTGATTCATTTGTGCTGAGTGGAACGAGTGCTAAGTTTAGCATTACATTTGACCTGGCGTGGAAAGTGATGAAGGATATTTTGGTGCAGTATTATGCAATAACAGGTTTTGTTACCGGTTCCCCAAGGGAAGTGTTGCGAGAGGCATTCAAAGCAAATTTGATTTCTGATGAGGCATGGATGGAAATGCTAAAAGTGAGGAATGAACTTACTCATGATTATGATTGCGAAATTGTGAAAACGCATTGTAACGCAATTGTTAGGAAATATATTGATCTGTTTTACATTTTTGCCGACAAAGTGAAGCAGTTGAACTTTGACGCTTGATTTGGCATCGGAAGTGTATGGAGGTGAATGCAAATGGCAAATGAAGTTATATTGTTTGAAACGGAAGATAAGGAGATAAAATTAACTGTTCCTGTAGAGAATGATACTGTTTGGCTGAACAGAAATCAGTTGGCAGAACTGTTTGGGAGAGATGTAAAAACGATTGGTAAGCATATCAATAATGCGTTAAAAGAGGAGTTAGATGACTCAGTTGTCGCAAATTTTGCGACAACTGCCGCTGACGGAAAAACATATCAGGTGGAACATTATAATCTTGATATGATTATATCAGTTGGATACAGAGTAAAATCACATAGAGGTGTAGAGTTCAGACGATGGGCAAATAAGGTTTTAAAACAGTATATCATTCAAGGCTATGCAATCAATGAAAAACGATTATTGGCTCTGCAGAAGACGGTTGATATCCAGACAAAAATGCTGGCGTGTACGTTGGATGTTGAGGAGGCAGATGTACTAAGAGCGGTAAAATTGTATACGGATGCTTTGATGATACTGGATCAGTATGATCATCAGTCTTTGGAGAAACCGGAAGGAAATCGGCCGATTTACAGAATAACCTATGAGGATTGTTGTAATATGGTTGATGCTATGGAGGATACGTTCCATTCGGATGTATTTGGTGTTGAAAAAGAGAAGGGAAAGGTTGAGGGAATCCTTGCAGCAGTTTATCAAAGTGTATTTGGCGGTGATGCTTATCCGTCATTGGAAGAGAAAGCAGCCAATCTGTTATATTTCATGATAAAAGATCATCCGTATGCAGATGGATGCAAGCGAATTGCAGCATCCTTGTTTTTAGAATTTTTGGATAGAAATGATTATTTATATAAAGATGGTAAAAAAAGAATCAGTGATGGAGCATTGGTAGCAATTACATTGATGATTGCGGAATCGGCGCCGGAAGAAAAAGATATTATGATCAAGCTGGTTATGAATCTATTGATGTTGTAGTGATGGAAAATCGGTATATTATCTTCAAAAGGAATTATGACAAATTCAAGCGTGTGGGAGGAAAGAAAAACGCAAATTGTCGGAGCTATCATATCTGTAAAAGGGTGCTGAGTATAGTATCGCTCCTTTTTGGAAGGGAAGTTTGGAGATATACTGAACTTCAAGCAAGTTGCTAACATCTTGAAAATGCTGATGATTCATAGTATAATGCGAAATGAGTATCTGTAACAAATACGGAATACACCAACAAGGAGTGTTACAGATGAGAATTAGCTATAATAAATTGCAAAAATTGATGATTGATAATCAGATGAAAAGACAGGATTTAATGCGGGCGGCAGAGATTACATCATATGTTGCCACAAAAATAAATAAGAACGAAACAGTATCACTCGATGCACTGATGAGAATATGTAAGGTGTTTCATTGCGACATCGGGGACATATGCGAAGTTATTTTGGACGAGTGAATTAAGGAGGTCTGGATATGGCAGGCAATGGTAAGCGTAATATGTTTAATGAGGCTACTCGTGTGCAAATGCCGGCAATGGTTCATCTCACAAGAATTGGATATACCTATTTTGGTAAGATAACCGAAGATATGGCTGGGACTATTTTTGACCCGGATACGAATATCTTAATCAATGTTTTCAAAGAACAGTTTGCTAAAATCAATCCCGAACATAAGGGAGAAGCAGAACAGGTTCTGAAAACTATAAGGCAGGAACTGGATAATGATGACCTCGGACACAGTTTTTATAAAAGACTTTCTTCTGTTTCACCAGTCAGATTGGTGGATTTTGAAAATCCCAAGAATAATACATATCATTTTACTGCTGAATTTACCTGTAAGCGTGACCAAGATGAATTCAGACCGGACATAACTTTGTTTATAAACGGATTGCCACTTGTTTTTGTAGAAGTTAAGAAGCCGAACAATCACGGTGGAATGGTTGCGGAAAGCAAGAGAATGAATAATCAGAGATTTCCGAACAAGAAGTTTAGGAGATTTTTGAACATTACGCAGTTGATGATTTTCTCAAATAATATGGAATATGACACAATGGGCGGCATTGTTCCTGTTCAGGGTGCGTTTTACTGTACAACAGCGAGACAATCTGCACCATTTAATTGCTTCAGAGAAGAAAATCCAACCAACTTAGATATTGCACCATATAATAAAGAATTTCCATATAAGGATATAGATAAAGAAGTAGAACGCAAAATCTTATCTGATTTCAACTGTCAGGTTATTCATAATACACCTGAATACCAGACAAATTTGGATACATATACACCGACAAACCGTGTACTTACTTCTATGTGCAGTCCCGAAAGGCTACTGTTTATTTTGAAGTACGGCATTACTTATGTTCGTTTTCAAAAAGAGGTTGACGGAAAGATTGAGGTCACAGACCAAAAACATATAATGCGTTATCAGCAGATGTTTGCTGCATTGATTGTCAGACAAAAAATTGATGAGGGTGTAACTTCCGGTGTGATATGGCATACACAGGGAAGCGGAAAAACTGCTTTGTCTTATAATCTCACATATGTTCTCTCAGATTACTTCAGCAAGCACGATAAGGTGGTGAAGTTCTATTTTATTGTTGACCGACTGGATTTGCTGAAACAGGCATCTGATGAGTTTGAAGCTCGTGGTTTGGTTGTTAAAACTGCAAATTCCCGAGCTGAACTTATGGAACAATTCCGTACCAATCAGGCACAGGAGGGAAACTCAGGAAAGCCGGAAATAACAGTTGTTAATATTCAACGATTTGAAGAAGATAAAGAAAAGGTTGATTTGCCGGCATATGCAACAAACTTGCAGAGAGTTTTTATTATAGATGAAGCACACAGAGGATATAAGCCGGAAGGTTCATTCTTGGCAAATCTTCTGGACGCAGACAAAAACGCAATTAAGATTGCGTTGACAGGAACTCCTTTGTTGAAGGAAGAACGAGAGTCGTGGAGAGTATTTGGAAACTATCTGCACACTTATTATTATGATAAATCTATTTTAGATGGATACACATTGAAAATTATCCGAGAAGACATAGAAACTCAGTATAAAGAGCGTCTTTCTGAAATCTATGAGAAACTTGAAACATTGGTTGAAAAGAAAGATGTTAAGAAAAATCAGATTGTTGAACACGATAATTATGTTAAAGAACTGCTCCGGTATATTATCACTGATTTGAAACGATTTAGACAAATTCAGGGAGATAATACTCTGGGCGGAATGATTATCTGCGAAACAAGTGAGCAGGCAAGAAAACTATTTGCTTATTTTGATGAAATCCAAAACGAACTTAATAAAACAGCTTCCTTAAAGAGCAATTTGAAAGCAGGACTTATTCTGTATGACAGTGATGATAAAGATACGAGAGATACTATTGTCAATAACTTCAAGAAAAATATGACGGTAGATATTCTTATTGTGTTTAATATGCTGCTTACCGGATTTGACGCACCAAGATTGAAAAGACTGTATTTTGGAAGAAAGTTAAAAGACCACAATCTTTTGCAGGCAATCACAAGAGTGAATAGACCATATAAGGATAACCGCTACGGATATGTGATTGATTTTGCTGATATTAAGCGTAATTTTGATGAAACCAATGCAGCCTATTTGAAAGAACTTAATCGTTTCAACGACCCAAATGAAGTTGGAAAAGGTAATGAAGTGGATACGTTTAAGCAGGTTATTGAAGACCCGCAGGAACTTATTCAGCAAATGCAGGAAGTGCAGCAGGTTCTTTTTAATTACACGACCGATAATGCAGAAGCGTTTAGTACCGAAATATCCACGATTGAGGATAAGCAAGAACTGCTGAAACTTAAAAAGATTTTGATTGCGGCTCGTGATTGTTGCAATTTGGTAAGAACTTTTGGCGATGATGAGCTGAAAGAAACTTTTGCAAGAATGGAACTGACAAAGTTGCCTTCTCTTATTTCAGAAGTTCAGCACCATATCGACAATATAAATCAAAAGGAACTCTTTGCAAGCGACGATACAACGAAATTGCTTGTAAATGAAGCTATGGAAGATATTACTTTCAACTTCAGTAAAATCAGCGAAGAAGAATTAAAAATTGTCGGTGGCAAAGAAAATGTTACTGAGAAATACAGAAAGACAGTTCGTGCTTTTACCCAGAATATTGACCCCGATGACCCAGAGTTTATTACATTGCAGGAAGCATTTTTGCTTCGCTTTAAGGAACACGGTTTTGAACCGAAAAGTATAACTGAGATTGAGGAACAGGGAAAAGAACTGGAGGAAATCCTTAAAAAATTGGATGAACTTCAGAAAAAGAATAATGTATTGCTCCGTAAATATAATGGCGACACAAAATTTGCAAGAGTTCATAAGAGAATCCGAGAAGAAAATCTTGCTCGTAAAGCAGCTAATAAACAACCGATTGTTTCGGAATATGACGCATCAATTATGGATGTTTTGAAGTCTATTAAGTCTGATATAGACCAAAAGGTCTACGACCGAAACGATATATTGAAGAAAGACGCATATTTTGAGCAAACGGTTATGACACAAATCAAATTAGGCATTGATAGGCTTGGTATAGCGAGTGCTCGAGATGACAGAAAATTTATTCAGAGTAGAATAACGAAGCAGTATCTCGACCAGTATAATCAAACTTATTCAGTTGCATAAAGGAGAACACGATGGCAGAAACGAAAACGATAAAAGAAAAAACCGTAGAGCTGATAGACGCATTAAAAGCGACCTGTCAGACTTATGGTATGGGAAACGACGGTAATGAATACAAGATTATTACACAGGTGTTCCTTTATAAATTTCTGAATGACAAATTCGGATATGAAGTAAAAAAAGTAAGTCCTGCTTTAAATAATGCGGAAAAGTGGGAACTTACTTATGCTGAAATGTCAGAAGATGACAGACTTGATATTTTTGATACTTTATCATCGGATATTCCACGTTTATATCCGGAACATTTGGTTGCAAATCTTTGGAATCAGCAGGCAAAGGGCGATTTTGACCTGATTTTTGACAGTACAATGACGGATATAGCGGATAAGAATATAGATATATTCTCTACGCAGACTGCTCAGAATACGAAGATACCGCTTTTTGAAAAACTGACGCAGTATGTAACTGATGACGCTGCAAGAGCACCGTTTGCCCGTGCGTTGGTAGATAAGCTTGTTAATTTCTCTTTTGAGGAAGCATTTGAGCAGCATTACGATTTCTTTGCAGATATATTTGAATATTTGATTAAAGACTACAATACCGCAGGAGGCGGAAAGTATGCAGAGTATTATACTCCACACGCTATCGCAACGATTATGGCGAGATTACTTGTGGGCAAAGCAACTGATTTGCATAATATAGAATGTTATGACCCATCAGCAGGCACGGGAACGCTTTTGATGGCTCTTGCTCATCGAATCGGAGAAGATAAGTGTACGATTTTTGCACAGGATATTTCACAGCGAAGCAATAAGATGTTAAAACTCAATCTTATTCTGAATGGGCTGGTATCTTCTCTTGACCACGCTATTCAGGGAGATACACTCGTTGCTCCGTATCACAAGAGTGACAACGGTACAGAACTCAGAACTTTTGACTATGTAGTATCCAACCCTCCGTTCAAAATGGACTTTTCAGACACAAGAGAGCGAATTGCTGCAATGCCAGTTCGTTTTTGGGCTGGTGTTCCGAAAGTTCCGGCGAAGAAAAAAGAGAGTATGGCGATTTATACCCTTTTTATTCAGCACGTTCTTAATTCTCTTAAAGCAAAGGGAAAAGGTGCAATCGTCGTACCTACCGGTTTTGTTACAGCAAAATCCAGTGTTGAAAAGAAGATATTACAGCATATTGTAGATGAACATATCGTGTATGGCTGTATTAGTATGCCATCAAATGTATTTGCGAATACCGGTACGAATGTGTCTGTGTTGCTCTTTGATAATTCCAAAGAAACAGAAAAAGTTGTACTGATAGATGCTTCAAAACTAGGTGAGGAATACAAAGATGGAAACAATCAGAAACGCAGACTTCGTGATTTTGAAATTGATAAAATTGTTGGTACTTTCCTTAACAAAGAAGCTGTAGACGATTTCTCTGTTGCAGTAACCTATGATGAAATCAAAGAGAAGAAGTATTCTCTTTCTGCCGGACAGTATTTTGATGTAAAAATCGAGTATGTGGAGTTATCGCAGGACGAATTTAACGCTCGTATGTCATCATATGCGGACAAGTTGCAGGAGTATTTCACAGAGGGCGACAAGTTAAAAACAGAGATTATGGAGCAGTTAAAGAAGGTGAAGTATGAATAAAGTTAAGTTGGGAGAAATACTAAAAATTAAACACGGATTTGCGTTCAAGAGTGGAAACTATGTTGATGAGAGCGAGTATGCACTTGTTACACTTGCTAATATTTCATCAACAAATAACTTCCAATTCAACAAAGATAAGACAACATTTTATGGGGCTTCATTTCCAGATGACTTTATCTTGAAAGAGGACGATTTAATTATGCCGCTCACAGAACAGGTTATTGGATTGTTTGGAAATACTGCATTTGTACCTGAAATGCAAGGAATAACTTTTGTACTTAATCAGCGTGTTGGAAAGGTTGTTCCTGTTGATGACAAGGCGGATAAATATTATCTTCATTATTTATTGGCTACGAATTTAGTGAAAGACCAACTTGAATACAGAGCCAGCGGGACAAGGCAAAGGAATATATCACCCGATGATATTTATGATGTTGAAGTGTTCTTACCTGATATTATTACTCAAAGGAAAATCGGCAAATGTTTGTATGATATAGAGAAAAAAGTGAATTTGAATAATGCGATAAACGATAATTTACCATATCAGTCGCTGATGGTGGCTTGACCGTTCATTAACATAGGCAAAAGCCAATCACGGAGTGTAATCAGTTCCTGATTTTCTCTTGTATTCTCAGAAATAATATTGAACATAGGGCTTACTTGCTCATTAAATGTTCTGAGTTCCTCAAAATCAGGGATATAAATAGGTCTATCCTTCAATAATGGCTTTTGTAAGTGCCTTAATCCTGTTCCCTGAAAGAATTTTTGGTTAAGTTCCGGCTTTATTGATACCAAAAGCAGATACAAATAATCTGACATATTGTTATTGGCAGAAATACACCAAGTATCTGTAGAATAGGCAGCTTCGCCAACATAGAATTTGACATCGGCATTACCTCCGGTATTCAAAAAGCAGTTTCGTCCATCTATAAATGGTGTATTCCATTTCAAAATAGCCGAGCCACTTGTAAAAAAAGGATATTCTCCGGTAGATTGCTTTGCTTCGCCTACCTGGACAGATGATTTATCTGCTTCAACAAGAATATCTTTTAACTTTGCGTTAGGCTTTTTTGAAAAGAATGAGTGCATGTAGATGTCATATGCCATAGCCGCTAAATTATCGTTTAACATACATCCCATAACTCTTGTGGGTGGCGAGAGATAAATCAGGGGACTACTCACTCCGTAGTCGTTTCCTAAGTTAAATACGAGGAGAATTGACTAATGAAACAAAATTTAATTACAGATGTTGTTCAGGCTATGTTACCTTTCTTGAACAACGCACAGACAGAACGCTTGCAAGAGGTGTTGCAGCATACACTTTTTGGTTATGAGGTAACAAAAATTGAAAGAGAAAAGGAAATCTCGGAGCAGAACTATATGGAATTGTTCATATCGGCAAAGCGAATTGAGGGCTGTTCCGAGAAATCTCTTAAATACTACAAAGCAACTATCGAGATGATGATTGCGACCGTCGGCAAAAGTGTAAAACATATTGAAACTGACGACATAAGGCGATACCTGACCGAGTATCAGGAAAAGAAGAAATCAAGCAAGGTTACGATTGATAATATCCGCCGCATTCTTTCAAGCTTTTTTTCTTGGCTTGAGGACGAGGACTATATACTGAAAAGCCCCGTTAGGCGAATACATAAGGTCAAAACCGGCACAAACATTAAAGAAACATACTCTGATGAAGCGTTGGAGCTTATGAGAGATAACTGCACCGAGTCGAGAGATTTGGCGATGATAGATATGTTAGCTTCAACGGGTATGCGTGTCGGCGAAATGGTATTGCTCAACAGAAATGATATTGATTTTAACGAGCGAGAGTGTATCGTGTTCGGTAAAGGAAATAAGGAACGAGTGGTCTATTTTGACGCACGAACAAAGATACATTTGCAGAATTACCTAAACAGCAGAACCGACGATACCCCGGCACTTTTTGTATCGTTGAAAGCACCGCACGAAAGGCTGAAAATCGGCGGCATAGAAACAAGACTCAGAGAATTTGGAAAGCAATTAGGACTGCACAAGGTACACCCACACAAGTTCAGGCGTACCCTTGCAACTATGGCAATAGACAAAGGAATGCCCATTGAGCAACTGCAACAGCTCTTAGGGCATAGAAAGATAGATACGACCTTGCAGTACGCAATGGTAAAACAAAGCAATGTTAAAATTGCTCATCGAAAATATATAGGCTGACGGAGGTAGATTATGAAATATAGAATGGATGAAATTACAGAATCTTGCTTGGGAAAAATGTTGGATGCTCAAAAGAATAAAGGCGAATATCAACCATATCTCGCAAATATAAATGTCAGATGGGGCTCTTTTGACTTAGAGGATCTTTCTTTAATGCGATTTGAAAAAGACGAAGAAGAACGATACGGTATAAAATATGGGGACTTGATAATGTGTGAAGGTGGAGAACCGGGGAGATGTGCAATTTGGAGAGATGAACTTCCGAATATGAAGATACAGAAAGCACTACACAGAATAAGACCAAATACCGAATTGGTGGATGTAGAATATTTGTATTATTGGTTTCTCTTATCAGGCAGAAATGACCTGCTTAGACGTCATTTTACTGAAACAACAATAAAGCATTTACCGAGCAAAACATTAAAACAGTTAGTTATCGATTTGCCAGATATGAAAACACAAAAGAGTATTTCTTCGGTTTTGCGAGTTATTGATAAGAAAATCACAGTGAATGAGCATATAAACGATAATTTAGAGCAACAACTTACAACTCTGTATGATTACTGGTTTACGCAATTTGACTTCCCTGATAAAAATGGAAAGCCATATCAATCTTCCGGCGGGAAAATGGTTATGAACAACGGTTTGAAAAAGAAAATTCCAGATGGATGGAATGTTGAGTCAGTATATTCAAACAAGCTTTCATCAATTATAAGGCCGGGAGTCGATAAATTTGATACTAAAACTTATTTTGCAACAGCAGATGTTAAAGGTACTTCAATATCTTCAGGAACTCTCATAGATTATGAAAACAGAGAGAATCGTGCTAATATGCAACCGAGCGTTAATTCAGTATGGTTTGCAAAGATGAAGAACAGTATCAAACATCTTTATCTCAATGAAGAAATGCTGCCGATAATATCAAGTTCGATTTTATCAACAGGTTTTTGTGGGCTTCAATGTAGTGATGTGAGTTTTGAATATATAGCTTCATATATCTCAAATGTGTATTTTGAAACACACAAGGACATGCTTGCTCACGGTGCTACACAGGAAGCAGTAAATAATGACGACTTGACAGGAATACATATTGTAATTCCTGACGATAAAACTCTACAAAATTACCATAGAATTACGCAGCCTATATATTCGCAAATCAGCAAAAACATCTGTGAAAACCAAGAACTTGTTAAAATTCGTGATTGGCTACTTCCTATGCTGATGAATGGTCAAGCTACCATTGCTGATTAAGCCGCTAAATTATCGTTTAGAATAGAAATCGTAGAAAGGAGTGTGGAATGATGGCAAAGCAAAGAACATATATCGCAATCGACTTAAAATCATTCTACGCTTCTGTGGAATGTAAAGAACGAAATCGTGACCCATTAACAACAAACTTTGTGGTTGCTGATAAAAGCAGGACAGAGAAAACAATTTGTCTTACAGTATCTCCGTCGCTGAAAAGTTGCGGAATACCCGGCAGAACGCGACTGTTTGAAGTTGTTCAAAAGGTCAGGGAAGCAAATAATAAACGCAGATGGAAAGCAACGAACAGAACTTTTTCCGATTCTTCCGATGATAAGGCAGAGCTGGACGTAAATCCTGCATTGGAGATAGACTATATCGTTGCTCCGCCCCGTATGGCATATTATATGGAATACAGCACAAAGATTTATAATGTTTATCTCAAATATGTTGCACCGGAAGACATATTTCCTTATTCTATCGACGAAGTATTTATGATGTGAGATTATCTGCAAACGTATCGTATGACCGCAAGAGAACTTGCTATGACGATGATACAAAACAACAGGCATAACAGCAATCGCTGAAATCGGAACGAATATGTATCTCTGCAAGATTGCTATGGATATTGTGGCAAAGCACATTGAGCTGGACAAGAATGGTGTGCGTATTGCTGAACTTGATGAAATGTCAAGATAAAGAAAAACTGAGTTTAGCTGGCTCTGTTTGTATCAAGTAACTGTTGCAATCCTTTCAGTCTTCCAGTGTTTCATGGGAAAAAGATTTACAAAGCATGGGTTATAAGTGCGCCGGTATGAGGTGCCTGTATTATAGGCGCCCATACCGCTGCGTGCTTATGTAGTGCAAACGCCCATGCGAGTAAACTCTTTCCCATGAAACACGGAACCTGAAAAAAAGTGCTAACGATTACTTGACACAAACTATAACAAGCACTGACTTGACACATACCCATTTTCTGCTATACTAAAGATAGTGGATAAAACTGCGATAGGATTGTCGCAGAGTTAAGGTAATGGAGTACCGATGCAGTAATCAAAGGAGTGAATGTTATGAATAATATGTATGGATTAGGAACATATGGAGCAAATTCATTTGTAGACACATTTTTTGGAACTAGCAGTACAAGGGGCGGCTCACTTTTGTCGTCGATTGGCGACTTGCAGATGATTCAAAAAGGTGCTTACAAAAAAGCGATGAAAGCTTATGTGGCAAAACAGAAGAGCAGTGATTCTGCGGAGACAATTAAAAACTCCGGTACAGCAGACAGTGGCACAAAGTTGTCTGGTTTAAAGAGTTCGTCACAGAAGCTGTATCAGGCAGCAAATGATTTAAAAAATGCTTCTTATGGTGATAATACAAAAGCAGAAGATTTATTAGATAAGGCGAAGAACTTTGTGAGCCGGTACAACAGTGTACTTGGCACAACAAAAAGTATGAACTCATATAGTATTTTGCAGACGGCTGTATGGGGAACGGAACAGATGAATCTGAGTCAGGGACTTTTGAATAAAGTTGGAATTACAATCAATGACGATAATACATTGTCTTTGGATGAGACGAAATTCAAGGCAGCAAATATGAGTGATTTGAAGGCACTGTTTTCAGGCAGCGGTTCACTTGCTGACCGCGTGGCACAGAAAGCATCGACACTGTACAATCAGAGTACAAACCAGATTGCATTGAATCAGGGCAAGTTGACATATACGATGTTTGGCACGTTGATTTAACGAAAAAGAATAAACGAATACAACCGTGCGGCACAGACAGGAAGGACGCTGTTTGTGCCGTTCGTATGTTGAAGGAAAGGAAGAGAAGGATGCACCGTTTTTTTGTACCGGAGGAAAACCGCACGGAAAATGAAATTGTGATACATGGGGATGATGTAAACCATATCCGCAATGTTCTCAGGATGGCAAAAGGGGAAAAGATAATGGTTTCCTGTGGGAAAGGTGTGGATTATGAGTGCGAGATTCTGGCGGTTTCCGATAGCGAGATAAGTCTTTTGATTCGGGATGAGAAACCGGCGGTTTCAGAACTTCCGGTGGAAATTACATTGTTTCAGGCACTGCCGAAAAAAGATAAAATGGAACTCGTGATTCAAAAGGCAGTGGAATTGGGAGCAGCATCCATTGTGCCGGTGAAAACAAAACGATGCGTGGTAAAACTGGACGCCAAAAAAGAAGAAAAGAAAGTGACAAGATGGCGTACTATTGCTGAATCGGCCGCAAAGCAAAGCGGTAGAGGTGTTTTACCGGAAGTGACGGCGGTGAAAAGTTTTTCGGAAGCACTTTCTATGGCAGATGAAATGGATTATGTGATGATTCCTTACGAATTGTGCGAGGGCATGAAAGAGTCAGTTCTTTCCTTTACGGAGGCCTCTCAAATAAAAAGAGGCGGCCGGATTGGCATTTTTATCGGACCGGAAGGTGGTTTTGAACGCGGGGAAGTGGAAGCGGCAGTGGCACAAGGGATTAAACCGATTTCTCTTGGTAAACGAATTTTGCGGACGGAAACGGCAGGGTTAGCAGCGTTGTCGATTCTTATGTTTTTAATCGAAGGAAGAAATGAGGAAGAATAAATGGAATGTTATTTGGATAATGCGGCGACGACGAGACCATTTTCAGAGGTCTGTGACTTGGTGACGCGGGTGATGTACGAGGACTTTGGAAATCCATCATCCCTTCACATGAAAGGTGTTATCGCAGAGCGTTATGTGAGACAGGCGAGAGAACAGATTGCCAAAACGTTAAAGTGTGCGGCGAAAAACATTGTTTTTACAAGCGGCGGTACGGAGAGTAATAACATGGCGCTGATTGGTTCAGCACTTGCAAATGCCCGTGCAGGCAAGCACATTATCACAACCTGTTTTGAGCATGCGGCTGTTTATGAGCCGCTGTTATATTTAGAAAAAATGGGTTATGAAGTCACTTACCTTCCCGTGGATTCAATGGGGCATGTGAGTGAGGAAACGCTTGAGAATGCATTACGTAAGGATACGATTTTAGTCTCTACGATGCTTGTGAATAACGAAGTTGGTGCGATTTTGGATGTCGAGAAATTTTCTAAAATTGTAAAAGCATTTAACAAGGATATTATTTTCCATGTAGATGCGATTCAGGCATATGGGAAAATGAATATTTATCCAAAACGAATGGGAATTGATTTGCTGAGTGTCAGCGGTCATAAAATTCATGGACCGAAAGGAACCGGATTTTTATATGTTGGGGATAAGGTTAAAATTCATCCCTATATTCATGGCGGTGGGCAGCAGCAGGGGATGCGCTCCGGAACGGAAAATGTACCGGGAATTGCCGGGCTTTCTCTGGCTGCAGAAAAAATGTATGCAAATCTGGAGGAAAATAGAAAGCACTTGTATGAATTGAAACAGTATTTTGTTTCTCATATTGGAGAAGTTGATGGGGCTGTTGTAAATGCCTGTGATGCTTCTGCGGTAGAAGAGACGGCACCTCATATTGTGAGTGTGAGTTTTGACGGTGTCCGAAGCGAGGTGCTTTTGCATGCCCTTGAGGAAAAAGAAATTTATGTTTCTTCCGGGTCCGCCTGTTCCTCAAATCATCCGGGAATCAGTGGAACGCTGAAAGCGATTGGCGTTGCAAATGAGCGGCTTGACTGTACGCTGCGGTTTAGTTTTTCCGTGGAGACACAGATTGAGCAGTTAAAACAGACAATTACGGAATTAAAACAATTGGTACCGGTGTTAGCACGGTATACAAGACGATAGAAGGAGAGAAAAATGGTACGAGCTTTTTTGATTAAATATGCAGAAATCGGAATTAAAGGAAAAAACCGTTATGTATTTGAAAATGCATTGGTTCGCCGTGTGCGTGAGCGTTTGGACCGCTGTGTGGGTGAATTTATGGTAGAGAAGGAGCAGGGACGCGTCTACGTGGAGGCTCTTTCGGATGATTTTGACAAGGAAGAAGTGATGGAAGGGCTGAGCCATGTTTTTGGTATTGCTCATATCTGTCCGGTTGTTCTAGTAGAGGATAAAACATTTTCCCATGTATGTGAGGAACTGGTGACTCATATGAAAGAAGAACTGGGTGACCGCCCATTCACATTCAAAGTATTTGCCAAACGAAGCGATAAAAAATATGAGATGAAAAGCCCGGATATCTGCATGCAGGCTGGTGAGTATATCATTGAAAATATGCCAAATGCGTCGGTTGATGTGCACCATCCGGAAATTAAAGTGTATATTGAAATCCGCAAACGCGCTTATGTGTATGTGACAAGTATCAAAGGACCCGGCGGTATGCCGGTTGGTACAAGTGACCGCTCAATGCTGCTTTTATCCGGAGGTATTGACAGTCCGGTTGCCGGCTATATGATGGCAAAACGTGGCGTGAAAATTGAAGCAGTTTATTTTCATGCACCGCCATATACAAGTGAGCGTGCCAAACAAAAGGTTGTAGATTTAGCGCGTCTTGTTTCCGAGTATGCGGGTAATATCAATCTCCATATTGTGAATTTTACAGATATTCAGCTGTATATTTATGATAAATGTCCGCACGATGAATTGACAATTATTATGCGCAGATACATGATGCGGATTGCAGAAAAAATTGCGAGAGAACGTCACTGCTTATCACTGATTACCGGTGAAAGTGTCGGACAGGTGGCGAGCCAGACAATGCAGAGTTTAGCGGCAACGGATGCGGTATGTAATATGCCTGTGTTCCGTCCGGTGATTGCTTTTGATAAAAATGAAATTATTGAGATTGCGGAAAAGATTGATACCTTTGAGACATCGATTCAGCCGTTTGAAGACTGCTGTACGATTTTTGTGGCAAAGCATCCGGTGACGAAACCGGACATTGCAAAGATGGAAGAGTCTGAGAAAAACTTAGCGGAAAAAATTGATGAAATGGTAAAGAAAGCGATTGAAGAACGTGAAGTAATCTGTGTGAAACCAGAATAAAATTTTGTGGGGCGGTGCGTCGTTTTGAGACAAAAAAAGAAGCGGCCATCATGCCGCCCCATGCTAAGTAACAAACCCAATATTATATTTTTTATTTAACGATGAACTCGTCAAGTTTAGCAAGAATTTCATCAATGTTGTTCTCGCTGTGAATATTGAGGTCGATTGGTTTTGACAAATCCAAACTGAAAATACCCATGATGGATTTTGCATCAATAACGTATCTTCCGGATACTAAGTCAAACTCTGCATCGTACTTTGTTACTTCGTTGACAAAAGCTTTTACTTTGTCGATTGAGTTTAAAGAAATTTTAACTGTTTTCATACTATATTACCTCCTTATTTTGTGTTAAGAGATTTTCCTCTCTTCACGTATTATATTAGTATGATTAACGAAGTATGTCAATATAAAAAATAAACGAGGTCTTTTCAAAAAAATATTGTTTTTTGTGCAAAATGCTATGGAAGGAAAAGAATAAAATGAAAGTTGCTTTTTTGACACTTGGCTGTAAAGTAAATTTTTATGAGACGGAACAAATGATGGAACAGTTTCAGTCTCTTGGCTTTGATGTAGTAGATTTTCAGGAAAAAGCGGATGTTTATATTGTAAATACGTGTACGGTGACGAATATGGCTGACCGGAAATCCAGGCAGATGTTACACCGTGCGAAAAAGAAAAATCCGGATAGTTTAGTAGTGGCAGTTGGCTGCTATGTTGAGAGCGGAGAGGCAAAACTTGAAGAGGATTCGGCTGTTGATGCCTTTTTCTCAAATCGGGAAAAAGAGCATATGGCAGAGCGTTTTGTGGAACAATTTCATTTGATGCCGAAAGAAACACAGACGATGGGAAGCCGTCATGTGGAGCATGAGAGAACAAGAGCATATCTGAAAATTCAGGATGGATGCAATCAGTTTTGTACTTATTGTATGATTCCTTATGTCAGAGGCAAAGGTAAGTTAGTCAGCATGCCGGAGGATGAGGTTATTTCTCATGTAGAATTGTTGGCGAAGCAGGGCTATAAAGAAGTTGTTCTTACCGGGATTCATCTGTCTTCTTATGGGGTGGATTTTTCGGACGCATTAAATTTTGTCTCCCTTGAAGGTAAACCGCTTTTAGCTGTGATTTCAAAGGTGGCAGAAATCGAGGGTATTGAGAGAATCCGGCTTGGCTCACTCGAACCCAGAATTATTACGGAATCTTTTGCAAAAGAACTTTCGGCAATAAAAAAAGTGTGCCCGCATTTCCACTTATCCCTGCAGAGCGGATGTGATACGGTATTAAAGCGGATGAACCGGCATTATACAAGTGCAGAGTATAAGGAAAAAGTGGAAATTCTGCGAAAATATTTTGATTATCCGGCGATTACCACAGATGTTATAACGGGATTTCCGGGAGAAACCGAGGAAGAATTTTTGATTACAAGAAATTTTCTGAGGGAAATTGCTTTTTCCGATTTGCACATTTTCCCTTATTCGCCGCGCAGAGGAACAAGAGCTGCGGCAATGACAGACCAGGTTGACCCGCAGGTGAAAAAACACAGGAGTGATTTGCTCATACAGGATACAAAAGAATATCAGAAAAATTATGCGGATGCTTTTGTTTCAAAACGGGAAAAGGTACTGTTTGAAGAAGTTGTTTCCCATGAAGGAAAAGAGTATCTGATTGGACACAACGAACGTTATGTAAAGATTGGCGTTTTAGCATCTGAGGCAGCAGAAAAAGGGTATGGGGAAAATGAGATTCATGAGGTTTTTGTGGAGCATGTTTTGGTGTGAGGATTGATTTGCATTATACCTGAACGGAGGAATGAGTATGGAAAAAGAAATCTTAAAAGAACCACAGTTTACCGATGAAATTGTATCGATTATAAGAAGTGGTCTGCCGGATGAAGAAATTATTGAGAAATTACATGACTACCATGATAATGATATTGCAAGAAGTTTAGAAGCACTGACAAAAGAAGAAAGAATCCATTTATATAATATATTAGAGCCTGAATGGGTATCTGAAATTTTTACTTTTATTGAGGAACCGGAAGACTATATTGAGGAAATCGGGATTGATAAACTGGCGGCAGTTATCAATGAAATGGATTCTGATGACGCAGTTGATTTGCTGGAGGAAATTGATGAGAGTGTAAAGGAAAAACTGCGTCCGATTCTGCACGAGGATGTCAAGGCAGATATTCAGTTGATTCATTCGTATGATGAAGAGGAAATTGGTAGTCTTATGACGACCAATTATATCTGTATTAAAAAGACATTGAATATTCGCCAGGCTATGCGTGAGCTGATTGTACAGGCAGGTGAAAACGACAATATTTCAACGCTTTATGTTGTGGATGAGAATAATAAATTCAGTGGTGCGATTGATTTAAAGGATTTAATTATTGCCAGAGAAAATGATGATTTGGATGACCTCATTAGTTATTCGTATCCGTATTTGTTAGACTGCGAAAAGATATCCGACTGCATTGAAAAAATCAAGGATTATGCTGAGGATTCGCTTCCGGTATTAAATGATAAAAAAGAAATTATTGGTATTTTGACGGCTCAGGATGTTATCGAGGCAGTTGATGATGAGATGGGTGAGGATTATGCGAAGTTAGCCGGTTTGACAGCAGAGGAAGACTTGCGTGAGACAACAAAGGAAAGTATGAAAAAAAGACTGCCATGGTTAATCATCCTGCTTCTTTTGGGTATGGGCGTGTCAACTGTGGTTGGCTCATTTGAAGCTGTGGTGGCGGTGATTCCGATTGTGATTTGTTTCCAGTCCCTTATATTAGATATGGCGGGAAATGTCGGCACACAATCACTGGCGGTAACGATTCGCGTACTGATGGATGATGAATTGAATGCAAAAGCAAAACTTCGGCTTGTGCTGAAAGAAATGAAAGTTGGCTTCTGCAATGGGCTGCTTTTGGGCGGACTGGCATTTGTCTTTTTGGGACTGTATATTTTCGGCTTAAAGGGCTATGCCCTTCCGACGGCATTTTTGGTGTCCGGCTGTGTTGGCGTGTCACTGCTTTTAGCAATGGTAATTTCAAGTCTGGTAGGAACATTAGTGCCACTGTTTTTTGCAAAAATTAAAATTGATCCGGCAGTTGCATCCGGTCCATTGATTACTACGGTAAATGATTTGGTGGCTGTGGTCACGTATTATGGATTGGCATGGCTGTTCCTGATTCCCATAATGGGTTAAAAAAAGAAGTTCATTCGTATCGAGACGAGATAACGCTTTCACGTTATAGTCTCTCACGAATGAACTTCTTTTTTCTACTTTCTATGCTTCAAACTTAAACCAGTCAAAGTCAAATTTACTACCCGGCATAAAGATAAAGTTTACTTTTCCGTATCCGGTAAAGCCGCTAATTGGGAAAGTGACTTCTTTGTAATCATCACTCTGCGTAAATTCTGCCATGTGATTGATCTCTCTGCCGTCTTCTGCAAAGAAGCGGATGTGAATCGTGTTGACAGGAATTGGTGAGTGACCGCAGATTGTAATTTTTGATGGTCCTTCTTCACCAAAATCCATATGCTCAAATTCGAGTGTAACATTATTTCCGATGTCAGTAATTTGTTTTTCTAAAACGGTAAACATATCACCGGAAATCGTATTGTTTTCGATGGCGTATACTTTTCCGTAGGCTTTGCTTAATGTCTTGCAGTAAAAGCCCTGTAAGGAAAGTTTGATGCTTGGGTATACCACGATGGAAATGCTTTGTACACCGCGGATTCGCTCCGGCAGAGTGTAAACATTTTCCTGATAGTGGTTATACCAGCTCTTTGCCTGATACTTGTCTTTGACAAGGCATTTGCCGTCTTTTTCAGAGTCACCAAGCCAGATTTCAATTGGCAGCTCATCTTCAAACGAGAAAATCGGAATGTGAATCTCATCTGATCCATATTCGCCAAAGTCCACATTTTCAAAGAGAAAGCGGGTGCGCTCTTCAGCGGTGATATAGACACCACCTTGAAAACTTAACTTAGCTTCGTTTGTGCAGTCCTTATAGTCGATGCCGTTTACCATTTTGTACGGATTTAAAGTTGCTTCGCCGAGGCCTGTCACACAAAATTCCAACTCGGACATTACTTCCATCACATCGCGTCCGTTTTTACAGCTGCAACATAGGCGGAATTCACCATCGCCTAATGCGTGGATGGTTGCCTCGGTTCCGTTTGTCTCGATTTTCACACTATTGCTTTCGACACCATCAAGTGTAACCGCCTTAAATTCAATTTCCCGGTAGGTTGCATCCGCAGGAAGAATTTTTGCGGTAACGGTAGTTTCTGTCGCATTTTCATCGAAATGATTGGTGCCGTGGTTCGTTAATTCAATTTTGCGAACCGGAATTTCATCGGTTAAATCTTCTGCGGATTCTTTATTTTCCATGAAGCAGGAAATACCATCACGGACATCACAAGAAATGGCAGGAATCGAAAGGGTGGCAGCAGTAAGTCCTTTGGAAGTGACTTCGATATCAATGGTTCCCGGTGTGTCTTTGGCAGCGATAATTGCCAGAAGACGACCGCTGAATAAGCGGCGGCTCGTTCCTTTGTAGGAATCAAAGTCGGTGCTGTCACCGTTGTCCAGCCCGATTAAACGTCCGGCACCGCTGACGTGAACCTGAACACGGCTGCGGCTGTTTGCAACAAATGTATCGTTTTCATCGAGAGTGTTAATCTCGACAAATAAAAGGTCTTCGCCATTTGCTAAAAGTTGTTCTTTGTTCGGCTTGCATACGATTTTTTTGGCATCGTCAAAAGATTTTTGTACGGTTTCTGCAATTACCGCATCGTTTTCATCGTAAGCAACTGCTTTTAGCTCACCCGGCTCATAGGCAATCTGCCAGTCGCAGGCTAAGTGAGTGCCCTTTTTGTGGTCAATCGTCTGTGCACCAAGAGATTTGCCGTTAAAGAATAATTCGACTTTTGGCGCATTGGAAAAGGCACGGACATCGATTTTCTGACCGATATTAAAATCCCAGTAAGGCAGGAGATGAACCATCGGATTTGTCTTATAATCCGTCCACTCAGCCATGTAATGATAGTAGCTGTCCTTTGGAAAACCGGCGGTGTCAACCTGACCGAAATGCGAATTTTTTGTAAAATATGGTGTCGGCTCGCCGATATAATCAAAACCGCTCCAGATAAACTGACCAAAACAGTAATCACGGTCACGGTGGGCAGATACAACGACGTCTGTATTTTTAGCTCCCCAGTTTGTGGTACAGTTGCCAAGGGAAGAGCATTGTCCGTCATCGTAAGTTAATAAACGGTTTGTCAGTGGGAAATGGTAAATACCACGGCTTTGCAGAGTGGAAGAAGTTTCACTTCCGAAAATGCACCAGTCCGGATATTTTTCGTGGTGTTCATCATACAGATGTTCCATATAATTGTAACCGACCAAATCAACTTCAGCAGCACATTTCTGAGCTCCCTCACCGCCCATGATATTAGAACCCATGCCAATAACGGCATTGCCGTAGTAGTCAAGTTCTTTGACAGCATCCCGTAACATTTTTGTTACTTCTAATCCACGGTCAAAATTGATGTCGTGGATTTCGTTTCCGATGCCCCAGATAAAGACGGATGGGTGGTTTCTGTCTTGACGTACCCAGCTTGTCAAATCGGTTTTCCACCAGTCTTTAAAATAATTTCCGTAATCGTAATCGGTCTTGCAGTGTTCCCACATATCAAAACTTTCCGTGTACAAAAGAAGACCCATTTCATCACATAATTCCATCAGTTCCGGTGCCGGCATATTATGTGCACTGCGGATGGCATTAACACCCATTTTCTGCATAATTGTAAGCTGGCGTCTGACAGCCTCGCGGTTTATGGCAGCACCGAGTGCACCAAGTGTATGATGCTCACAGGAACCGTTGATTTTTACATTTCTGCCATTCAAAAAGAAACCTTTATCCGGGTCAAAGGCAATTGTCCGGAAACCAAAGCGTTCATCACTGGAATCAATGGCAGTTTCGTCTTTTATAATTTCACTATGTACGGTGTACAAATTCGGTGACTCAATATCCCAAAGAAGTGGGGCTTCAAAAGTCATTGTCTGTTTGCTTACGGTAAGGCCGCAAGGAATGGTAAGAGTTTCTTTGCTTGTACCGGCCACTTTACCATCCGGTGCAAGTACTTTGTGGCAAAGAGTAACCTCGCAGGCAGAATCGGTATCGTTTTGAATCTCGTAGTCGGCATGCAGAATAAAAGCATCCCCCTCTTTTTTTGCTGACAGATAACCGCCGTCTGTTGTGAAATGAACGGCAGGACGTCTTACAAGCCAGACGTTTCGGTAAATGCCGGAGCCCGGATACCAGCGGCTGTTTGGAAGTTCATAGGTGTTTTTTACCCAGATGGTATTCTCGCCCTCTTTGACATAGGAAGTCAAATCAATTTCAAACTGTGAGTAGCCGTAAGGCCATGTGAAAATTTTCTCTCCATTCAGATAGATTTCATTATCCATGTATACGCCTTCAAACAGTATGGAAAGGCGGTCTAAACCGAGGGCAGGCACCGTAAAAGTTTTTTTGTAGCAGCTGACTCCCTGAGCGTACAAATCTTTGCTGTCGTAAATCATCCAGTCATGCGGGATGTCAACCGGCTCCCAGTCTTTTGCATTGAAGAATGTATCGATGGTCGTTTCCAGTGGTTCTCTGTGGAAAAACCAGTCGTTGTTAAAAAGCTGTTTCATAAAGGTTATCCTCCTAAAAAGTCGTTTTGAATGTGGGTTAATTATCTATGTATAAGGATAGCAAAAAACTTTGACACAGGCAATGAATTTCTTTATACTTAAGATGTAGTTTTTTTGGAAAGGGAAAAAATATGCAGATTTGTAAAATTGTGCCGGAGAAACTAAGACCGGCATTGGAACTTATCTGGGAAGTCTTTGAAGAATTTGAGGTGCCGGATTATGAAGAAATGGGGATTCAGACTTTCCGCCATTTTATTGAGTATCATAATATGGTGGAAAAAGTCAATCAGGGCGAAATGAAATTTTATGGGTGCTATCTCAATCAATATTTGATTGGAGTAATTGCCCTGCGCACAGGACAGCACATTAGTCTTTTGTTTGTGAGGGGGAAGTTTCATCATCTGGGAGTGGCAACGAAGCTGATGAAAGTAGTGGAAAATGAGGTATTAGCTCAGAATCCTAAAATTCGTGCGGTTACGGTAAATGCTTCGCCGTATGCTGTGGGCTTTTATGAAAAAAACGGTTTTGTTGCACTTAATAAGGAACAAAAGGCGGATGGGATTCGTTTTACGCCGATGAGAAAAATGATTTGAATTGATTCTCAGCAAGGGGCATAGGTACAACTTTCACGTTCTATCAGCCGACAGGGAAGCTCAATTCGAACACATTCTTTGTGAGCCTTCTTTTGCTGGTCAAGCAGCAGAAGAAGTGCGAAGTGGGCAAGTTCTTGTTTTGGAATATCTATGGTGGTCAGCATCGGCGATGTTTTGGCAGACTTCCGAATGTTATCAATTGCGATAACAGAAGGAAGATAATTTTTTCTTCGGCACTTATTTAATGAGCGGAGTACACCAAGTGCTGTACAATCATTGGCACAGAAAATAGCGGTAGGAGGATCCTCTTCTTTGAGGATGTCGTTCATGATGCGGGCTCCCTCTTCTTCCGTTTGACTGCTTGGGTGCACATGGCGATAATCAAAGGGAATGTGGTGTGTTAGTAATGTTTGATAATAGCCAACATAACGTGACTCATAAGTACAATCGCCGATATAGGCGATTTTTTTGTGACCTAGGGTAATAAGTCGTTCCACAGCCATCTTTGCAGCTGCCTCTCCGCTGCAGATTACTTCGTCATAGAAGTAGTTGCTTGGGTTTCGATCAATTCCGACAACATAGGCATATCTTTTTTTTAATGCAGGGATAAGTTCAGGTGAGCATTTTCCAAGAATAATGAGCCCTGTGTTTTCTTTCCGTGTAATAAAGGCGGGACAATGATTTGTTTTTTCGTGAAGTAGATGTTCTGTGGTTTTGTAAGGGACAATACCTGGTGTTGAATTTGATTCGAGCTTCATAATATCAGCAGTGCTGAGAATATTACCAAGCAGGCATCGGTTTTTCTGTAATGCACCCTGAAGAAATTGAAACAATTCGTAAAAAAAAGGGTCTTTATCCAATGAATCAAAACGTGTAAGAAATATATCAATGGTAAGCGAAGTGGCTTGTTTTGTTTTTCCCTTGCGAAGTTCACGAGCTGCTGAGTTGGGCAGATAATTGAGTTTGCCAGCAATTTCCCATATCCGTTTTGCTAGTTCCGGGTCATGGCAGATGTGCTCTGGGTCATTAAGGACGCGGGAAACAGTGGATGGTGATGTATTAGCCAGTTCGGATATTTTTTTAATCGACATAGTGCCTCCTTCCTAGGTGAATAACCTGAAATCGATTTCATAAATAACGATTCCTTGTGCTGTCAATATATGGAATTATAACGAGAAATCATGGCAAAAAAATTACGAAAACGATTTCAAATTATGGGATTTTTTATCAAAATAAAAAATAATAAACTATTTTCATAAAAAACAAAAAGGAGGATATAGAAACATGAAAAAACTAATATTGACAGGAATTATGTTGTTGATGGTTTTAGGAGTTAGTGGATGCCGTAATAATAATGATGAAGCAAATTCGATTAAGGTGGGATATTTTAATAATGTGACGCATGCGCAGGCTCTTTTGATGAAGTCAGAGAAAAGTCTTGAGAATACTTTTGGGAAGGATATCAATGTTAAATGGACAGCCTTTAATGCCGGACCGGCAGAGGTAGAAGCTCTGTTTGCCGGAGATATCGATATCGGTTACATTGGGCCTGTACCCGCAATTAGTGCGAATGTTAAGTCTAATGGTGATGTGCAGATTCTCTCTGGCGCAGCAAAAGGTGGTGCTATTTTGATTCGGCGCGAGGGGGCACAAATATCTGGTGTCAAAGATCTTGCCGGAAAAACAGTGGCAATCCCACAGATTGGTAACACGCAGCATTTGAGTTTATTAAAACTTTTGGAAGATTCCGGTTTGAAGCCTGTTACAGAAGGTGGTAATGTGACAGTTAGTGCTGTTGCGAATGCCGATGTTGCGAATGCGATGGCACGGGGAGATGTTGATGCTGCACTGGTTCCGGAACCGTGGGGGGCAACACTTTTAGAACAGGGAGCAAAGATGGTTCTTAACTATGATGAGATTTATTTGAAAGGACAGTATGATGTTGCTGTTGTGGTAGTCCGTAAGGAGTTTATGGAAAAGAATCCGGATCTTGTTGAGAAATTTTTAAGGGAACATGAAGCGGCAACGAAAGAGATTTATGAGAAGCCGCAACAGGTGCAAAAAAAGATTAATGCCGAGCTGAAACAAACCACCGGAAAGTCTCTTGGAGAAAACATTATTGCAGACGCGTTTGATCGTATTTTGTTTCAGACAGATTATCGAAAAGAAGCAATTCAGGGGTTTGCAAACATTAGTAAGGAACAGGGATTTATCAAGGAACTACCTGTTGATAGTCAGTTATACGCGGTTAGAAAAGAGGAGGAAAAAAGGTAATGTCATTTGTTTTTGAAAATGTGTCGAAACAATTTTTGAATCAGAATGAATCAACGCTGCAACGGATTAATCTGGAGATACAGACAGGGGAGTTTGTCTGTATTGTTGGCAAATCCGGATGTGGAAAGAGTACGTTGTTAAATCTTGCAGCTGGTCTTTTGACTCCTTCTTCTGGAAGAATTTTGCTCGATGGAAAGGAAGTGAATGGTCCGGGAGTGGAGAGGACTGTCATGTTTCAGGAACACGCTTTGTATCCGTGGCTTACCGTGAGAGAAAATGTGGAATTTGGTATGAAATTAGCAGGAGTATCGAAAGAAAAACGTCGGGAAAAATCGGATTACTATTTGAAAATGGTACACCTTCAAGGGTACGAGGATTATCGAGTCCATGAGATTTCCGGTGGAATGCGCCAGCGTGTGGCTTTGGCTCGCGCACTTGTTGTTGATTCGGAGATTCTTTTGATGGACGAACCTTTTTCTGCCTTGGATAAACAGACTTCTAATTGTCTGCGTGAAGAATTGCAGCGGATTTGGATAGAAACGAAAAAAACGATATTATTTATTACTCATAGTGCAGAAGAGGCAGTGTTCTTGGCAGATCGAGTTGTGGTTTTGAAACCGGAAGGTGGAACGGTGTCAGATATTCTGCCTATTTCCTTGAATCGGCCACGTCATGTTTATGCTCCGGAGTTTGTTGAACAGAGGCATAAGATTCTTGATGCTGTGCAGGGAGTGTCAAATAGAAAAAAAGAGGAGATGTAATTATGGGAATGATATTATTTTTTTTGCTTTTACTTTTATTATGGCAGGGAACGTACTGGATAGGTGTTGATGTGTTTGACATTTTTAAATCCTATTCGGTGCCGTCTCCACTTGGTGTGGGCAAGTGTTTTTTTGAACTTATGCAGGATGGAAGTCTTTTGCAGGCAACATTAAATTCGCTGTTTCGTGGATTTATCGGTTATGCAATCGCTGTTCTTATTGGTGTGATGCTGGGGGTGTCTCTCTACCATTTTAAATATTTGCAAAAAAACATGAAGCCAATTATTCTCGGTATACAGACACTGCCCAGTGTATGCTGGGTGCCATTTTCGATACTTTGGTTTGGCCTTTCAACACAAGCAATTCTGTTTGTTGTTGTGATGGGGTCAGCATTTGGTATTGCAATTTCTGTCGATAATGCAATCAAGAATATTCCTACTATTTACACAAGGGCAGCACTTACAATGGGAGCGGGCAGACGCCAAATGTATCGTTATGTGTTGTTTCCGGCTTGTTTGCCAGAGATGATTGCAGGGCTTAAGCAGGGATGGTCTTTTGCGTGGCGTGCATTGATGGCCGGAGAGGTTATGACAACTTCAATTGGTCTTGGACAGACGCTTATCATGGGACGTGATCTTGCAGATATTAATCAGGTTATGCTTGTTATGCTTGTAATTGTAGTGGTTGGAATTGTAATTGACAAATGTATTTTTTCTGTTATCGAAAGACATGTTCTTGTAAAGAGAGGATTGCAGAAATAGGATTGAATAGGTAGTGGTCTCTATGGTACAATGGAAAAAAAGTTACAGATTAGTTACATAAAGGAGACTATGACTATGAAGAAAAAAAGATTTTTTTCGTCAATTCTTTTGATTATGTTGATAATTATTTTTTTAGCCAGTGGGGGATATTTATTTCATTATTTCTGGATGGCGAAACAAACAGAAAACGAATTATCACAATTGCAGCAGATTAGGCAGGAGGCTTTTTCGGACACCGAAGAAGAAACAGAAGTGAAATCCGAAACCGGACGGTCGATTCAAAAGGGATACCGTAAGCTTTATAAGAAAAATTCAGATTTAATCGGCTGGGTAACGGTGAAAAATACAAAAATTGATTATCCGGTTATGCAGACGAAAAAAGATTCGGAATATTATTTACATCGCAATTTTGAGAAAAAATCCGATGTGAACGGACTACCGTTTTTAGATGCTAAGTGTGACATTGATGAGTTAAAAGGAAATTTGATGGTTTACGGTCATCACATGAAAAGCGGTTTGATGTTTGCGCATTTGGAGGATTTTGAAAAGGCAGATTTTTATAAAAAGCATAAAACGATTGAGTTTGATACGCTTTATGAGAAGCGGCAGTATGAGGTTGTAGCAGTATTTCGCTCGAAAGTGTATAAAGAAAATGAGGATGTGTTTAAGTATTACCGGTATGTAGGAAAACTGTCAAAAAAACAGTATGAAACCTATGTGAAAAATTGTAAGAAATTATCAATTTACAAAGATGGGGCAACGCCGGCTTACGGAGAGCAGCTTCTGACTTTGGTAACTTGTGCTTATCATACGGAAAACGGGCGGTTTGTAGTTGTGGCTAGAAAGAAGGAGAATGTATGACAAAGGAAATGTGGCAGTTAGCCAGAATGCATGAACTCAAAGACTTTGGAGAAAGACTTTCGCATTATGAAAATGATGAAATGCTCATTGATGAGGTGGATGAGGGATTCTGTAATATGATGGGTTATACGCAGTCGGAACTTATGATACGCAGCTGTGGTAAAGTGGGAGATTTGATTTATCCACCGGATTATGAGGAAATTCGTTATCAGATTCGAAAAAATCTGAAACAGAGCGGCAGTTACACGTGCCGTTACCGCATGAGAAAGAAAGACGGTTCACTTATCTGGGTGTGGGAAAACGGACGCTATGAAAAAGATGATACCGGAAGAAAAAATATCCGTTCTTTAGTCGTTGATGTTTCACGCGAAGAAAAAACGATGAGGGAAAGAGACACGACCTATGATAACATTCCGGGTGGTGTGATGACCGTTCTTGTTACCGATACGAATTTCTACATTATGGAGGCAAATCACCAGTATTTTACAATGGTGGGAACAACGAGGGAGCAGTACCTTGGCAGTTCCGGTATTTATACGTATCCGCAGGATTTGCCGGGGCTTCGCAGCCACATCATTGAGCAGGCAAGAAAACAGGAACCGCTTGATTACGATTTTCGTACCAGGCATCCTCGTTATCAGGATACAAGATGGTACCGGATGGTCGGCAGATATTATCAGGAAAGCGAAGAGGGATGCGAGTATTTATGTACGCTTTTGGATGTCACGGAACAGAAACGTACGATGTACCGCTTAGAGCGGGAAAAAGAGCGTTATATGATTGCTTCGGGGATTAATGCCCACTTTCTGTTTGAATACGATGTAAAGGAAAAACAGATGCAGTTTTATGAAGATTCCGAACATATGACATTTTCTTTATGCGTGGAAAAACAGTGTAAGGGAACGCTGAATGAAATTATGTATGATTCCGGTCTTTTGTACCCGGAGGATAAGGGTGTTTTTGACTTTTTATATACGGATGAAATTTCGGCATCCTCACAGATTCGTTTTTTAACAAAGGAGAATTCTACCGGCAAAGAGAGTTATCAGTGGTATGAATTTGCAGTCACGAAAGTATTGGAAAAGGGTCAGGTTGTTCGCTTGGTTGGCAGTATGAAAAATATTGAGGAACAGAAAAAACAGGAGGAAGAGCGGCTCGAATTACAGAATATTTATCAAAAACAGGCAGATAAAATTTATGAAATCGTAATCAAAGTTTCTCTGCGTGACCACACAATGAAGGGATATTTTACCGGAGAGGAAGCTTTTGAAGACATTTACCCGTTTACCATGTTTGAAGATTTTGTGGAAAAAACGGCAACTCATTACGTGCACCCGGAGGATAAGGCGCGTTTTTATACGGTATTTGATTTGGATAACATGAAAGACGTGCTGGAGTCAAGTTCGATTGAGGAAGTTTTATTTTTCCGCATTAATAAACCGGGTGGGGATTATCGATACAAATGTTTCCGCTACAGCTATCTGGGAAGTGACACGGATACAATTATTGTTGAAGCACAGGATATGCATGAATTGAGACTGATTCAGTTAAAAGAGGAAGAATCAAACCGCAGATTGATGGCGACAGCGTTAAAAGAAGCAAAGGATATGGTGGAGATGAGAAGAAATTTTCTGGCTATTTTAACAAGAGAAGTAATGGCGCCGGTTCAATATGTAAGCGCGGAACTTTATAAGCAGGAGAATCTGCAAGAGCGAATTGGAGAAATCCGCACGGCCGCTCAGTATGTACTCGAAGTTATTGAGAGTATGTCAGAATACGAAATAATTGAACAGGGGAAAATGGTGATTGAAAACAATTCTTTCTCTCTGGCAAAACTTGTAAATGGAGTGGTTACTGACTGGAAAGAGAGAATGAACCGGGCAAAACTAACGCTAGAGGCAAACTTTGATTTGGATGGAGAACTGTGTTTTGGAGATGAAAAGCGTATTCTCGAAATTTTTAACCACATTCTTGGAAACTGCCTGCTAAATTCAGAGGAATCTTCTACTGTGCGTGTATTCGGAACAGTGGAAAAAAGAGGGGACGACCAGTTTTTATTATCTGTTATGTTTGAGGACTGGGGACTGCCAATTGATGAGTCTTCATTTGGCAGAAACTATCTTTTGGATCATGTAAACACCAGAATGGACTGGAAGCGAAAAGAGGGTATTTACTGTACAACATTCTCATTGGTGGTTGCCAGACGCTTATCGGAATTTCTCGGTGGAAGATTGGAATTAAGCCGTCGAGGAGGAAATGTGAATGTGATGAAATTGGAACTTCCGTTAAAGAAGAGCTGGAAAGATAAGATTACGCAGTTAGAGCTAAAACCGGAACTTTTCCCAAATGATGTATCATTGAAAGGCTATAAAATTCTGGTTATTGAGTCGCAGAATGAGGAATCTGATATGATGGGGGTACGGTTTCGTGTCTGTGGAGCACAGGTGGATGTTGCTTATTCTGCAAAAGAAGGGTTGGAATTATGGGAGAGTTATGTGGCAGAGCCATTTGATGTTGTTGTGGTGGATGGATATTCATTAGCAATTGATTATGAAGATTTTGCACTGGAATTTCGCAGCCGTGAACGGGCAAAAAAAGTTCCTTTGTTTGTATTGGTGGATGAAATCCACCAAAAAAGCATTGAATCCAGTATACAAATAGGAATCAATGCTTTTTTGGAGAAACCACTACAGATGAAGCGCTTTTTACAACTTTTAGAATCTTTTTACCGCTGACTTAGGTTACCATACTTTTCCTTACGTTTTCGCTTGTTTTGATAGAGTAAATCGTCGCTGGCTTTCATGTACTGCTCTCGCGATATGGAAAGTGACGGGTCGGAGATGGTATATCCGAAACTGGCGTTGACGCAGTATGGAAGGCTGCTGTCAGCGTTAAAATCTTTTAAGTACTGTAAGAAGTTTTCGGTATACTGTTTTGCCTTCTCTTCGCTGTAGTCATAACCGAATACAGCGAATTCATCGCCACCGATGCGGGCACAGATTTCACACCCGGAGCAGGCTTGACGCATTGCATCGGCAATTGTCTGAAGTGCTAAATCTCCATGAGAATGTCCATAAACATCGTTAATGTATTTCAGGTTATCCATGTCGATACTCAGTGTCATCGTCTTTATGTTGTGTTTCTTTGCTTCTGCAAATTCTTCTTCCGAGAACTGCTCAAAACCGCGGCGGTTATATAATTTTGTAAGAAAATCTTCGTGGTAGAGCATATTTAATTTTTCCAATAGTGCCTGATTTTTTGCACGAATTCGCGAGTTTTCCAATGTATTTCCGATAAGGGAAAGCCAGGAGTGAAATAATGTATCTTGTGCTTCCTCACCGTTTGAGGTTGCTGCTACATAGCCAAAATTATACTCCAAATAATGAATCGGGAAGAAAAATACTGCCATTGGTTCCTCGCGGATAGCTTCCGGCGGCAGTAATTTTTTCGTCTCAAAACTTGAGGTGGCAATTGGATTTAAATCTCTTAAACTGTAAATCGAATGGGAGCGTTTTGCAAAACCGGGTGCTTTTTTCTTTACCTGTGGATAGGCACCATTGCCGTGGATGCCAAGACACAGGTAGAAATCGCGGGTAATGCCGGGGGCATCCTCTAATCGGAGATAATCACCGATATCCTCTGCGGATGTTATATTTTCCAGCGAAATGGAAACGAATGTATTATGCGCATTTTGGTTAATCAGCTGTTCCATTAATTCCACTTCATACATACGGGAAAGACTTAAATCTTTCATCGTGGAGGATTCACAGCCGCAGGAGTTGCGGATGATGATTTTTGTAGGAACAAACGTGCAGGCAGGAGCTTCTTTCCCATTTAATAAGGTATCAATCGTTTCCATTGCTTTTTTTGCCATATCAGAGACTGAGACATAACAGGTGGTTAGCGGTGGTACATTTGCACGCGCATCCCGTACATCATCAAAACCTGAAATGGCGATATCCTGTGGCACTGAATAACCCTGTAATGTAAGTTCTTTACAAAGAGAGAGTGCCATGTAGTCGTTGGCGCAGACAATTGCCTGAGGGCGGTTTGTTAAATTCATAAAGTGGTTTGCTGCATCAGCGGCACAATTTTTCCAAAAGTCACCTTCGAAAATGTATTCTTCCGGACAGTCAAGTCCTAACTCAGCCATTGCCTCTTTATATTTTTCTAAGCGGAAAATTGCATCCGGATGGTTGTATGGTCCGGACATAAAGGCAATGCGGTCAAAGTGATGAACATCATGAAAGTGGCGTACAAAAGCAGGAATTGCATCTGTGTCTTCTGCTAATATGTTGTAACAGCCATTTACCTTTTTGCGTATGCTGATAATGGGTGCCTGACAGCGTTCTGTGACAAGTTTCCACAGTTCCTCGACAGCTTCATTGCTGTTAAATGTGTCATGGCAGACAATTAGGGCGTCGAGCTGTTCATACGGAATCAGATGGAGAATGTTATATTCACCTGCTGCATTTTTTGTATCGCTGCCGTAGATGGTAAAAGCAGAGAAAGTAAGCAGATTGTAGCCGCGCTTAGAAGCGGTTTTTGATAACGTATGTACCAACTGCTGCTGATAGTAGCCGGTTATATCAAATAAAATAATACCGATGGTTTTTCGTCCGTTTAACATAAGTCCTCCAATCTACGCTGTTTGTTTTAATTCATCCGAATAAAGGTAATGAATGAGTTGTTTGACATAATTTTTTCCTTCATCGGTTGCGTTCGTAATTACATAAAGAACAGGTTCTTCTGTAATTGGTGTTCTGCCGGTGAAAAGTGTCCGGTATTTTTTACAGTCTTTCAAAGAAATACCAATCACTTTATCAGCCTCATTTTTTTTGGTGACAAGATAAGGTTTTAAGGCCTTTTTTTCTTTTTCGCTTAAAAAATCATTGAGATTCATAATAAATCCATTTTTTAAGTAAATATTTTCTACATCTTCATAAGAAGCAATCATACAGTCTAATGAATTTGCCACCAGACGGCTGCTGATTTCCGATAAATCGCTGCCCGTGTCGGCTCCCATCTCTCTGGCAACATCCGAGCGGGTATAATACATATAAAAAGAAGCACGGTTCTTTTTATAATCCATCTTCATAGAGTCGGTAAATCGGTCACTGAATTCTGTCAGGGTGCTGTCGGTAATCGATTCATTCAGAATCGCACACCGCAAATAAATATGAGACTTGTTGATAAAATCAACCCATACGATGTAAAAAACAACACCGGCTACAGCAAGTATAACGAGCAGTTTGGGAAGATAATAAGTTCTGAAAAAGTCCCGTTTTTGCTTTCCTGTCATATTCTTTATACGTTCTTTGTCCGATAAATCATCCTGTCTTTTCTGGTAAATGGATGCCTCTTCGGTCAAAGATGTCTTTTTTCCTTTGGTATTTAAAGCCATTTATAATCAGCCTTTCTTATTTTGATAGACATAATCAATTATAGCACAGAAATGTGTGCAAGAAAAGGATTGTTGTTTAATTATTGAAAAAAGTTGCATTTTTACGAATGGTATTTGTTGGAAATGCACAAAATGTAAAAAAGGTATTGACATTTAGAAAACCGCGTTTTATAATTGCAGACATAAATGACGAAGGCGTCAGAAACGAGAATTTGTTTCTGGCGCTTTTTCTATTGCAGGGGAATACGTCATGAAAGAAAAGGAGGAATTAGTATGGATGTAATGAAAGCAGTTGAATCGCTTCAGAGCGATTTGTGGGGCGTATGGTTCTTGATTGGCGCCGCACTGGTATTCTGGATGCAGGCAGGTTTTGCTATGGTAGAGGGTGGTTTTACCAGAGCCAAAAATGCCGGTAACATCATTATGAAAAACCTCATGGATTTCTGTATCGGAACTGTGATGTTTATGTTGATTGGTTTTTCACTGTTACTTGGTGAAGATTATCTTGGATTTATTGGTAAACCGGGATTTGACTTGTTTACGAACTTTGCAAATTTCAATTTTTCAACGTTTGTATTTAACCTTGTGTTCTGTGCAACAACGGCAACAATCGTTTCCGGAGCAATGGCAGAGAGAACTAAGTTCTTGTCCTATTGTGTATACTCAGCAGTGATTTCAGCATTGATTTATCCGATTGAAGCCCACTGGATTTGGGGCGGCGGCTGGTTAGCAAATCTTGGATTCCATGATTATGCCGGTTCTTGTGCTATTCATATGGTAGGTGGTATCTGTGCTTTAATTGGTGCCGCATTCTTAGGACCTCGTATTGGTAAGTTTAAGAAAGATAAGAGCGGTAAAGCGATAAAGGTAAATGCGATTCCTGGTCATAACTTAACAATTGGTGCACTTGGTGTATTCATCTTATGGCTTGGCTGGTATGGATTTAACGGTGCTGCTGCAACAGATTTGAAAACGCTTGGTTCAATTTTCCTGACAACAACAGTCGCACCTGCTGTGGCAACCGTTGTATGTATGATTTTTACATGGATTAAATATGGCAAACCGGATGTTTCGATGTGTTTGAATGCATCTCTTGCAGGTTTGGTAGCAATCACAGCTCCTTGTGATGTAACCGATGCACTCGGTGCAGCTATTATCGGTGCGGTAGCCGGTGTGCTGGTTGTCTTTGGTGTATGGCTTTGTGACCATGTGCTTCGTGTGGATGACCCGGTTGGTGCGGTAGCCGTACATATGATGAATGGTATCTGGGGAACTTTCGCAGTTGGTTTGTTTGCTACTTCATCCGCACCGGGATTTAAAATAGCGGGAATTAAAGAAGGTTTGTTCTACGGTGGTGGATTTAACCAGTTAGGACTTCAGATTTTAGGTATTCTTACGGTTGGTGCATGGGCTGTTGTATTGATTACACTTACATTCCTTGCAATCCGTGCAACCATTGGTCTTCGTGTAAAACCGGAGGAAGAAATCGAAGGTCTGGATGCAACCGAACATGGTTTACCAAGTGCTTACGCAGACTTTATGCCGGCTGGTAACCGCTTCTATGCTGCATCACCGGCAGGAGCAAAGACAATGATGGGCGATGTCCCGATGGAAGCCGCTGTACCGGTAGCAGAGGTTCCTGCTCCGACTCTCAAGAAGAAGAAAGAGGTAGCCGAAGGTGCAGTGAAGATGAGCAAGATTTCCATTATCTGCCGTCAGAGCAAGTTCGAAGATTTGAAGGAAGCACTGAATGCGATTGGCGTCAGCGGTATTACCGTAACTTCTGTATTAGGCTGTGGTACTCAGAAAGGTACAGCAGAGTATTATCGTGGTGTACCGGTTGAATTTACGTTGCTGCCGAAGACGAAAGTTGAGGTTGTCGTAAGTGCCGTGCCGGTAGAAAAAGTTGTAGATGCTGCTAAAGAGGCACTCTACACCGGTCACATTGGCGATGGTAAAATCTTCGTATACAATGTCGAAGAAGTTGTCAAAGTCAGAACCGGTGAGAGCGGGTTTGATGCTTTACAGGACGATTAATAAAAGTAAAACGATTACACTCCTAAATGATTAAAATGATACAGATAACGTCTCACCTTCTTGCAGGGTGAGGCGTTTTTCCTTGTCTTTGTAAGAAAGCGTGATGGAGGTATCAGACCCTGCGTGCAGGGTGACATCGGAAAGGACGCCTTTGTTCCAGCGAATGTCATAGCAGATATTTTCCCTGCCACAGATTCCTTCTACAAAACCATTCTGCCATGCACTTGGAAGTGCAGGAAGAAAAATCGTCTTATCTTCTCTTGACTGCAAGAGCATTTCTGCGATGGCAGCAATTGAGCCGAAATTACCATCAATTTGAAATGGTGGATGCGTGTCAAACAGATTTGGTAAAGTTGAGTTGGAAAAGAGGAGTAAAAGCTGTTTATAAGCATTTTCTCCATCCCATAATCTGGCATACATATTCATAATCCACGCACGGCTCCAGCCGGTGTGTCCGCCGCCTTTACTGAGACGCCTCTGCAACGTAATTTTGGCAGCATCACATAAATCCGGTGTGTTATCCGGCGTAATCTGGAAAGCCGGATGAAGTGCCCACAAATGTGAGATGTGGCGGTGACCCGGTTCTGCTTCATCATAATCTTTCATCCATTCCATAATCTGACCGTGTTTTCCAATCTTTATTTTTGGTAGTTTTTTTGCCGTTTCTTTTGCTCTTTGGCAAAAATCGATATCGGTTTCTTGTAACAATGTGGAGGACTTTTCAAAATGGTCAAATAATTCGTGGAGAATTTCATTGTCCATCGTAACGCCGTAAGACAAGCGTCCTTGTGTGCCATCTTTCATGATATAAGTGTTTTCCGGTGACACAGAAGGGCAGGTTACCAATTCGCCATTAACTTCGATGAGAAAATCCATAAAAAAGGCAACACATTCTCGTAAAAATGGGTACATTTCTTTGAGAAAATCAAGGTCTTTTGTGTAACTGTAATAGTTCCAGATATGGGTGGCAAGCCATGCACCGCCCATAACCCAGTAAGTAGCAGGAATGTAGATGTCCTGCGGTGCTGTATCACCCCATAAATCGGTGTTGTGGTGGGCGACAAAACCACGGCAGTCATACATTTCTTTAGCGGTCTGTTTTCCGTTTTCCAACATGCGCAGCATATGTGTAAAAAGCGGTTTTTCGCAGTCGGCTAACCGGCAGGATAATGCCGGCCAGTAATTCATTTCTGTGTTGATATTAATGGTAAATTTGCTTCCCCACGGTGCACTTAAAGAATCATTCCAGATGCCCTGGAGATTTGCCGGAAGACAGTCGCCGCGGCTGGAACTAATTAACAGATATCTGCCAAAATCAAAGTACGTGTTAATGAGTCCGTTATCCGGGTGTTCCTTATCAATACGTGCAAGTCTTTCATCTGTTGGAAGGGCATCGAGAGATGAATCATAAGGAAGTGATAAATGCATGCGGTCAAAATATGAGCGGTATTCTTTGACATGTTTTTCTTTCAATTTCTCATATGGAATGAAAGCTGCTTTTTTTAATGATTCTTTTACTGCTTCTTCCGGATTTTTGTGACGGAATGTAGTTGCCGCTGTCAGTAATACGGTAATGGAAGAGGAGTGTTCGGCTAACAAATGTTCGCCCATGCCTGTTTGTGCGCCGTCCGAAATGACAAAGCGCATACCGGCACAAAAAGATTCATCCCCGCCGCCGAGTCTGCCGGAAATTAACAGCGTGTCGTCTGTGTGGGTGGTTGCCTCATAAAAAGAGCCACGCTGTAAGGAGGCAGCCAAAGAAAGCCCATCCGGATTAGTACTCGTAAAATGGGCAGCAATGCAGTTTGTGTCGAAGTCGGCAAAAGTCTCAATTTCATAGGAAAAGCCAGTGTCTGCATCCGTGACTTTTGAGGTATGTATGGCGGTTGATAAATCGAGTGTCCGCTTAAAATCTTTTGTTTTTTTTCGTACACCGCAGAAATCAAAATAAACATCGCCCAGTGTCTGGTAACTGTGCTGGCTCTGTGGCGTGCCGGACAGGGCATATTTACAGAGATTTTCAGCCTCTGAAATTTTTCCATTTAAAATTAATTCGCGGATTTTTTCTAGATTTTTTCTGGCATCCGCATTATTGCGGTTTCGTTTTGTCCCAAACCAGACAGAATCTTCATTAAGCTGAAAATGTTCTTCATGTTCCTCTCCAAAAATCATGGCTCCCAGTTTTCCGTTTCCAATCGGAAGTGCTTTGTTCCAGTCACCGCCTGACGGTGTATAGTAAAATAGCTGGCTCATCATATTGCTCCTTTTTCCTTTTTTGTAACATTATACAATTGTCAAACGAATTTTTCTAGTGTATGATTAAAATAAAAAACAAAAGCAGAATATAGCTGCCGTTCTTCTGCTGTGCTTGGTGAAAAATATTATAAGATTGCGGAGATAAACTTCATGCAAAAAAACTCTTGCGAATTGAGGTTATATATATTACAATATTAGTAATTGGGTATGATTATAGAAAGGATGTGGCGGCATGCAGGAATTGAATAATACGCAATACTTTAAGGTTGAGGCGGAGAAAGATTTGGATGTCCGTGATGTGATTGCGGCAGTTTATTCTGCATTGACGGAAAAAGGCTACAATCCGGTTAATCAGATTGTTGGGTATCTGATGTCGGGAGACCCGACTTATATTACCAGTCACAAAGGTGCAAGAAGTTTGATTATGCGCGCAGAGCGTGACGAAATTATTGAAGTGTTTTTAGAAGACTATATTGAGAATAATCTCAAGGAAGACTAGGTATTTATTTTGAAAATCATGGGACTTGATTACGGCTCAGTGACAGTTGGTGTGGCGATTAGCGACTCCATGCTTTTGACTGCCCAGCCGGTTGAAGTTATAAAAAGAAAAAGTGAAAACAAATTACGACAGACTCTGGCACGTATTCAGGTACTGGCAGAGGAAAATGACGTAGGACGTATTGTGCTTGGCTACCCGAAGAATATGAATAATTCGGAGGGAGAGCGTGTCGAGCGAACGAAAGAATTTATGGAAAAACTAAAGGCTAGAACAGGGTTAGAAGTAGTGCTGTGGGACGAACGGCTCAGCACGGTTTCTGCCATGGATGTGTTAAAAGAAGGCGGAGTGCGCTCAGAGCATCGGAAAACGTATGTAGATAAGATTGCAGCTTCCCTGATTTTACAAGGTTATTTAGATTCCATACACAATTAGGAGGATTTGATGTCAGAAAACGAAAATGGACTCATTATGCTTACGGCTGACGATGGCAGCGAGGAGGCTTTTTTTGTGTTGGAAAAAGCAGACATTGCCGGTGTATCGTATCTTCTCGTGACAGATTCCGTTGAGGATGAGGAAGCAGAAGCAATGATTTTGAGAGAGGAAACAGAGGACGAACTGGTAACGTATCAGGTTGTAGACGATGAGAAAGAGTTGAAAATTATTTCAAAGTACTTAGAAGAATTATTGGACGATGTAGAATTAAGATTAGAATAGAGAGGTGTAATAAAATTGAAGAAGAAAAAAACAGGGGAAGAGCGCGTAAAAATTATTCCGCTTGGAGGTTTGGAACAGATTGGAATGAACATTACGGCGTTTGAGACGGAAGAGAGTATTATTGTAGTGGACTGCGGACTGGCCTTCCCGGAAGATGATATGTTAGGTGTGGATTTAGTAATCCCGGATATCACGTATTTGCAGGATAACAGAGATAAAGTGAAAGGCTTTGTCATTACACACGGACATGAGGATCACATCGGTTCTCTGCCTTATGTGTTAAAAGAACTGAATGTTCCGATTTATGCTACGAGACTTACGATGGCAATTATCGAGAATAAGTTAAAAGAGCATAATCTGTTAAATAACGTTAAGAGAAAAGTCGTTACTTATGGTCAGTATATTAACTTAGGAGATTTCCGTATTGAGTTTATCCGGACAAACCACAGTATTGCAGATTCAGCGGCATTAGCCATTTATACACCGGCGGGAATTGTTGTACACACCGGTGACTTTAAAGTAGATTATACGCCGGTTTACGGAGACACAATTGATTTGGCTCGTTTTGGTGAACTTGGTAAAAAAGGTGTACTTGCCCTGATGTGCGACAGTACGAATGTTTTGAAACCGGGCTTTACTGAGTCGGAGCGTACGGTTGGTGCGACTTTTGATTCGATTTTTGAGGAAAATGTACACAACCGTATTATCGTGGCTACGTTTGCCTCGAATGTAGATCGTGTGCAGCAGGTTATTAATTCGGCGAGGAAGCAGAACCGTAAAGTCGTCATTGAAGGACGAAGCATGGTAAACATCGTAAATACGGCGGTGGAACTTGGTTATATTCAGGTGCCGGACAATATGATTATCAGCTTGGAAGAGATGAAAAATTATTCCGATGAGCAGCTCGTACTGATTACGACGGGAAGTCAGGGTGAAGCAATGGCAGCTCTTTCCCGTATTGCGGCAAGTATTCATCGTAAAATCGCAATTAAACCCGGGGATGTTGTTATTTTCAGTTCCCGTCCGATTCCGGGTAATGAGAAGTCGGTCTCAAAAGTAATTAACGAACTTTCTCAAAAGGGTGCAAAGGTAATTATTCAGGATACTCACGTTTCCGGACATGCATGTGAGGAAGAGATTAAATTGATTTATTCGCTTGTGAAACCGAAGTTTTCTATACCGGTTCATGGTGAGTACCGTCATTTGCAGGGACAGGCAGATGTAGCACAGAAGATGGGTGTGCCAAAAGAAAATATTAAGATTTTACGTTCCGGAGATATTTTGGAACTCCGTGAGGATCGTGCGACAATTGTTGGTAAAACGATTGCACAGGGAATTATGGTCGATGGACTTGGCATTGGCGATGTAGGAAATATTGTTCTTCGTGACCGCCAGCACTTATCGGAAAATGGTCTTTTGGTTGTGGTACTTACACTGGAGAAAGGCTCCAACACGATTTTGGCAGGACCGGATATTGTATCCCGTGGTTTTGTTTATGTTAGAGAAGCGGAAAACTTGATGGATGAGTGCCATGAAGTTGTTAATATTGCGCTTGACCGTCTATACGAAAGAGGAATTACAGACTGGGGAAGAATTAAAACAGAAATTAAGGATACTCTGAATGACTTCCTGTGGAAGAAGATGAAGAGAAATCCGGTTATTTTACCAATTATTATGGAGGTATAATCCATGTTAAAAGCTGTACGAACCATGTTAATTGTATTACTGAATATCGTGTTTTATGGTTTGGTTGTATTTGGTGGTGTACAGCTGTGCCGCGTCGGCTATTCCTTTGCCTGCGAGGCGGTGGGCGATACGTCAAAAGATTTGCCGCCGGGACAGACAAAAGCATTTACCATATCGGAGGATGATGGTGAATTTGAAGTGGCTAAGCGGCTGTCAAATCAGGATTTGGTCGGTAATCCGGCGGCGTTTTATGTGCACATGCAGTTGATGAAACGCGAGGGAACCGACATGCAGAAAGGTATTTATACGCTGAACAGCAGTATGACCTACGAGGAAATTATCCGTGTAATTTACGGATTGTAAATGATAACACTTAAAATCCCATGTTTTCTTATGGCAGGACTGGGATTTTTTGTGCGTTTAGTAAAGGAGAAAAAATGGTACACACAAAGACGAGTCACCATGACCGCATGGAAGTGTTTTTGGAAAAATACAGGGAGCCACTGCCAAAGCCATTAGAAGAGCTTGAGAGGAAGGCACTTTCAGAGGATGTGCCGATTATAAGGTCCGGCACAAGAGATATGTTGCGTTTCTTGCTGCGGGAGAGAAAGCCGAAAGAGGTTTTAGAAATTGGAACAGCGGTTGGATTTTCCGCTCTTTGCATGCGTGAGTATTTGCCAAAATCTTCACATATTACGACAATTGAAAAAGTTGAGATGCGCTTAAAAGAAGCGCGGGGAAATTTAGAGATGCTGGATGAAGATGACAGGATTACGTTGCTTGAAGGTGATGCGGCGAAAGTATTAAAACAACTTTTAACAAAAGGAAAATCCTATGATTTTATCTTTATGGATGCGGCAAAGGGACAGTATTTGAATTTTTTGCCGGATGTTATTGCTTTGATGGCAGATGACGCGATGCTTGTGTCCGATAATATTTTTCATGATGGTGATGTGTTGGAATCCCGTTATGCGGTACTGCGCAGAGATCGTACGATACATGGACGTATGCGGGAATATTTACAAGTTTTGTGTGAGAAGGAAGAATTAGAAACAATCTGTCTGCCGATTGCCGATGGCATGACAATTAGTACGAAAAAAAGAAATGGAAAGGGAGAGTAATTCATGGAGAATAATCGAAAAAAGCCGGAGGTTCTTGCCCCGGCAAGCAGTTTGGAAGTGTTAAAGACAGCCGTTTATTATGGTGCCGATGCGGTTTATATCGGCGGTGAAATGTATGGACTTCGGGCAAAGGCAAAAAACTTTTCTAAGGAAGATATGGCTGAGGGAATCCGTTTTGCTCACGAACACGGGAAAAAAGTGTATGTGACAGCGAATATTACCGCACATGACAGAGATTTAGAGGGCGTGCAGAAGTATTTTGAAGAATTAAAAGAAATCGATCCGGATGCTCTGATTATTTCCGATCCCGGTGTATTCCAGATTGCAACGGAAATTTGTCCTGAAATTGATATTCATATCAGTACGCAGGCAAATAATGTGAATTACCGTACGTTTCAGTTTTGGCATAAATTGGGCGCAACGCGTGTTGTGACGGCGCGTGAACTCTCCATCAAAGAGATTGCGGATATTGATGCACATATACCGGAAGACCTTGAAATCGAGACATTTGTTCATGGTGCGATGTGTATTTCGTATTCCGGGCGGTGCCTTTTGAGCAATTATTTTACCGGCCGTGATGCGAATCTTGGTGCATGTACCCATCCGTGCCGCTGGAAATATTATATTATGGAAGAAAATCGTCCGGGTGAATATTTGCCGGTTGAGGAAAACGAGAGGGGAACATATATTTTCAATTCCAAGGATTTGTGTATGATTGAGCACATTCCGGAGTTAGTGGAAGCAGGCGTTGACAGTTTTAAAATTGAAGGGCGTATGAAAACAGCTCTTTATGTTGCTGTCGTTGCCAGAACGTACCGTCAGGCAGTCGACGATTATTTTGAAGACCCGGAAAAATATAAGAAAAATATTCCGTATTATCAGGCGGAAATTGCAAAATGCACCTACCGCCAGTTTACAACCGGATTTTTCTTTGGAAAACCAACGCATGAAACACAGATTTACGATAACAATACCTATCAGAAGGGTGCTGTTTATCTTGGACAGGTGAAAGAAGTAACGGAAGATGGGTATGTGGTGTTTTATCAGAAAAATAAATTCAGAGTTGGCGATACCATTGAAATTATGAAGAAAAATGGCGAAAACCAGACAGTTTCTGTGCTGCAAATGCTGAATGAGGACGGTGAAAAGACAGATTCCTGTCCGCATCCGGGAGAGAAAATCTGCATGAAAGTGGACGGTGTGGTCTGCGCCGGTGAGATTATGAGAGGGATTGAACGATGAGTGTAAAGACGGAAGTATTGAAACTGTTAGAGACAAGCAGGGAAAGAGATTTGTCCGGACAGGAGATGGCAGAATCACTTGGCGTGACGAGATCGGCTATCTGGAAGGCAGTGAATACTCTGAAAAAAGAAGGTTATCAGATTCAGGCAGTAAATAACCGTGGTTACCGCCTGAAAGAAGAAAGCGATGTGTTGTCGGAGGAAGGAATCCGGCTGTGTCTGCATAAGCCGTACGACAGTCAGAAAATCAAGGTGTTTAAGTGCATTGATTCCACGAATATGGAAGCAAAGAGGTGTGCACTGAATGGTGAAGGCGAGGGGCTTGTGATACTTGCTGAGGAGCAGACAAATGGACGTGGCAGACGCGGACGAAGTTTTTATTCGCCCGATGGAAGCGGGATTTACATGAGTGTTTTGTTCCGTCCAAAGCCGGAAATTTCGCAGGATGTTGTCTTGATTACAACAGCGGCTTCTGTTGCGGTATGCCGTGCGATTCGGGATGTCCTTTCGCAGGAACCGCAGATTAAGTGGGTTAATGACGTTTATCTGAACGGGAAAAAGATATGTGGTATTTTGACTGAGGCGGTGTCCGATTTTGAGTCGGGACGGATTGATACAGTTGTCGTGGGAATTGGAATTAATTACCATGCGCCAAAGGAAGGTTATCCGGATGAAATCAAAGAGATTGCCGGTACGGTATGCGCAGAGGATGAAAAGATTCCGCGCAATGAATTGGTAGCAGCAATTATTGAGAATTTATGTAAGTTATATCAGGATTTACCGGATAAAAGTTTTATGGAAGATTACCGCAAGTGGTCGAATGTTCTTGGGAAAAAGATCCGCTTTACAAGCGGAACAGACTGGGAATATGGAACTGCCGTTGCAATTGATGAAGATGGTGGATTGATTGTGGAAAAGGAAGACCATACACAGGAAATTCTGCGTACGGGAGAAATCACCGTGCGGGTTTGTTAAAGGAGAAAAACATGGCTAAGACCTATGAGACAGAACAGGTGCAGGAAAAATTTTTATTAGCTGCCGTTGATTTAGAGGATGGAACGGATGTTTCCTATTCTTTGGATGAACTTGCGGAACTTACGGAAACGGCAGGCGGTATTGTAGTCGGAAGACTGATTCAAAAAAGAGAGTCCGTGCATCCGGGAACATATGTCGGTAAGGGGAAAATTGAAGAACTGCGTGAACTGATTATGCAGACGGATGCGGATGGTATTGTCTGTGATGATGAGCTTACGCCGGCGCAGCTTACCAATTTGCAGGAAGAACTGCAGGTTAAGGTATTAGACCGTACCGTAATGATTTTAGATATTTTTGCCGCTCATGCAAGGACGAGCGAGGGAAAACTGCAGGTTGAATTAGCACAGCTTCGCTACCGTTCATCCAGGCTGACAGGACTTGGTAAAAGTTTGTCGAGGCTGGGCGGCGGAATTGGAACAAGAGGTCCCGGTGAGAAAAAACTGGAGATGGACAGGCGCCTGATTAAAGAGCGCATATCCATGTTGAACCGTCAGTTAAAAGAAGTCGTGAAAAACCGTGAGGTGCAGCGTCATAAAAGAACGCAGAATCCGACGAAAACAGTTGCCATCGTTGGTTATACAAATGCCGGAAAATCAACACTTTTGAATACACTGACAAAAGCCGCTGTATTAGAAGAGGATAAGTTATTTGCAACACTTGACCCGACGACACGCGTTTTGGAAAAAGAGGATGGGCAGAAAATCTTATTCACCGATACAGTTGGATTTATCAGTAAACTGCCACACTCTCTGATTCGTGCCTTCCGCTCCACGCTTGAGGAAGCGAAGTATGCGGACATGATTCTTCATGTTGTTGATGTCTCGAATCCAAAATATGATTTGCAGATGGAGGTTGTTTATGACACTTTGCGCGAGTTAAATATTGGCGACAAAAAAGTTATAACAGCATTTAATAAAATGGACTGTCTGGAATATAAGCCGGATGGCTTAAAAGATAAAAATAGCGAAGCATCTCTTATGATTTCTGCAAAGCAGAAAATCGGACTGGATAAATTGGTGGAAAAGATCGAAGAGGTACTGGATGAGGGAATGGTGAAGATTGAAAAAGTATTTGCTTACGACGAAGCAGGGAAAATCCAGGCAATTCGTGAGTTTGGAAGACTGGAACAAGAAGAATACCGTGAGGACGGCATTTTCGTAAAAGCGGTGATTCCGCCACATCTGCTTTAATATGGATAAACATTTAACCTTTTGACACTGCTATCATACAATGGAATAAGGGGAATTGTTTTGGTGGTGTGTTGATGAAAAAGACAGTTTATGTTGTTTGTGTCTGTGTTCTTTTTGTGCTGTTATTTTATGAAGTGAAGAGAAATTACGAAACGGAAAATGACGGCACAATTATTGTTCCAACGGGCAGTTTTGTATCTAAAGTCCAAAAGGAAAATCAAAAAACTGCCTATCTGACATTCGATGATGGTCCCAGTGGAAATACGAAAAAAATCATTAAAATATTAGAGGAAAAAGGAGCTGTCGCAACATTTTTCCTGATTGGAAAGGAAATTACGGGGGAGCGGGTTGATACTGTAAAGGAATTAAAGAAAAAAGGAAATGCGATTGGTGTGCACACATACTGCCATGAGCATAATCAGATGTATGCCAGTGCCAATTGTTTTTACAAAGATTTTCGGGCGGCATCCGATTGCATTGAAAAAATAATAGGAGAAAAGCCGACACTCCACCGCTTTCCGTGGGGGAGCAATAACGGTTATGTGAAATCTTATGTAGACGAACTCCATAATCAGCTAAGGAAAGAGGGCGTAAGAAGTTTCGACTGGAATGTATCGGGCGAAGATTCGATTTCCCCTCATGTTTCACAGGCAGTAATATTTCAAAATGTAAAAAAAGATGTCACGCGCTTTGAAAAGCCGATTATCCTGCTGCATGATGCCTCCGCCATGGATAATACAGCAAAAGTTCTTCCACAGATTATTGATTATATCAAAGAACAGGGGTATCGTTTTGATACGCTTGACCACAGAGAGGAATATTTATTTCCGGCGAGCTGGCGCTGATTTGTAAAAATGGCGGTTATTTGGTATACTAAAGGAAAATCATCGGAAAGAGAGAGGGATTTTATTATGGATAAAATATGTTCTTTTTTGAATCAGAGTGTGAGTCCGTATCATGCGGTAAAACAGGTAAAAGAGGCTTTGAAAGTGGCTGGTTTTCAGTCCTTGGAAGAAGAAAATCTTTGGCAGTTAGAGCCCGGCAAAAACTATTACGTAACAAGAAATGAGTCGAGTTTACTTGCCTTTTCCATGCCAAAAGAAAAACCGCTTTATTATCACCTTTGTGCCAGTCATAGTGATTTTCCTACGTTTCGGATTAAGAAAGCTAAGAAAAAAGATGCCTTTTATGCAAAAGCAGAAATCGAAGGTTATGGCGGCATGATTCACACAAGCTGGTTTGACAGACCGCTTGGACTTGCCGGACGTGTCATGAAAAAGACAAAAGAGGGAATTTCCAGTGTTCTCATTGCACCGGATAAAAATGTATTTGTGATTCCAAATCTGTCCATTCATTTTAACCGGGAAATCAATCAGGGATATAAGCATAATGTTCACGTTGATTTACAGCCGTTATATGGTGGCAGCGAGGCAGAACTGATGACACTTTTGCGGGAGGAAGCAGGCTGCAAAGGGGATGAAGAAATTGTAGATATGGATTTGATTCTTACCGTGCGCCAGCCGGCAGTCGCAGCCGGTGTCAAAGATGAGTTCCTTTTGACACCGCGTTTTGATGATTTAGGCTGTGTGTACACGACGTTACAGGGCTTTTTGCGTGCACAGGACAAGCTTCCGAAAGAAGCACTTTCCGTCTTTTGTCTCTTTGATAATGAAGAGGTGGGAAGCGGCAGCAGGCAGGGGGCACTTAGTAATTTTCTACCGGATGTATTGGAGAGAATTTGTTTGTCTTATGGTATGACAAAGGAGGAGCAGATTTGTGCGAGAAGCCGGAGTTTCCTGCTTAGTGCGGATAATGCCCATGCAGTGCATCCAAACCATCCGGAAAAGAGTGATGATGAGTTCCCGGTTGTTTTAAACGGCGGTGTTGTCATCAAATATAACGCGAGTCAGCGATATACGACAACCGGAATGACCGGTGGTGTGTTTGGCTCACTTTGTGAAAAAAATGATATCAAAACGCAGTTGTTTGTGAATCGCGCCGATATGCCGGGCGGCAGTACACTTGGTAATCTTTTGAGTCATTCCTTTAGTGTGCCAATGGTGGATATCGGTCTGCCGCAGCTTGCCATGCACAGTGCGGTGGAAACTGCCGGCTGTGAGGACGTAGAAACCATGATAGAAGCAATTCAGGCATTTTATGAGAGTGAGATTTGCCAGATAAAGGATGGCATGTGGCGTATTTAATGAAGAAAACGCTTGCATTTTCCCTAAAAATCAGTTATTCTAAACTTAGTTCCATACGACTGGCGGAAACTATATGAAAATCATATAGAGTGAGAGAACTCACAGGGAGTGTGGATTTGTATGAATTGCCGACCGCCTGGGCGACCGTTTATCCGGTTGCCCGGGCGGTCTTTTTGCTACTATCACAAAAAAGATTGGAGGAAACATGATGCAGAAACTTTCATTGGAACAGGAACTCAAAAACAATGCGTATCCGGGACGTGGAATCGTGATTGGAAAATCACCAAACGGCAAATACGCAGTGACCGCTTATTTTATTATGGGGCGGAGTGAAAACAGTAGAAACCGTGTCTTTGTAACAGATGGCGAGGGAATCCGCACACAGGCATTTGACCCATCAAAATTGAGTGACCCAAGTCTTATTATCTACGCACCGGTCCGCGTATTGGGAAACAAGACTATTGTTACCAACGGTGACCAGACAGACACAATTTATGAACTGATGGATAAACAGCAGACTTTTGAGCAGGCGCTCCGCACAAGAGAATTTGAACCGGACGGTCCGAATTATACACCAAGAATTTCCGGCATTATGCATGTGGAAAACGGAGAGTACAATTATGCAATGTCTATTTTAAAAAGCAATAACGGAAATCCGGATGCCTGCAATCGTTATACTTTCGCATATGAGAATCCGGTAGCAGGAGAGGGTCATTTTATTCATACATATATGTGTGACGGAAATCCATTGCCAAGTTTTGAGGGCGAGCCAAAATGGGTTGAAACAATGGATGATATGAATGCGTTTGCTGACATGTTGTGGGAAAGTCTGAATGAGGACAATAAAGTTTCCTTATTTGTGCGCTACATTGACATTGAAACCGGAAAATACGAATCGATTATTAAAAATAAGAATAAGTAAAGGAGAAAATCATGAAAGAATTGGAATTGAAATATGGCTGTAACCCGAATCAGAAACCATCCCGTATTTACCGCAAAGATGGTGAACTGCCAATCAAAGTGTTAAATGGAAAACCGGGTTACATTAACTTTTTGGATGCTTTTAACGGATGGCAGTTAGTCAGTGAATTGAAGAAGGCAACCGGACTTCCGGCAGCAACTTCTTTTAAACATGTTTCGCCGGCTGGTGCAGCAGTAGGTCTTCCACTGAGTGACGTTGAGGCAAAAATTTACTGGGTAGACGATTTGGGTGAGTTATCTCCGCTTGCTGCCGCATATGCCAGAGCAAGAGGTGCTGACCGTATGTCTTCTTATGGTGACTTTATTGCATTGTCAGATGTGTGTGATGTCTCCGCAGCCAAATTGATTAAGAGAGAATTTTCCGATGGAATTATTGCACCGGGATATGAGCCGGAAGCATTGGAACTTTTGAAAGAAAAGAAAAAGGGTGCGTATGCAATTATTGAAATTGATCCGGGTTATGTACCGGATCCAATTGAGCACAAAGAAGTATTTGGTATTACCTTTGAGCAGGGCCGTAATGAGTTAAACATTGACAAAGATTTCTTCAGCAACATTGTGACAGAGAATAAAGATTTGCCGGAGTCAGCAAGAATTGATATGGCAATTTCAATGATTACGTTAAAATATACGCAGTCAAATTCTGTTTGCTTTGTAAAAGGCGGACAGGCAATTGGTATCGGTGCCGGACAGCAGTCCCGTATTCACTGTACAAGACTTGCCGGACAGAAGGCAGATAACTGGCTGTTAAGACAGTCTCCACAGGTACTTTCCCTGTCGTTTAAAGAGGGGATGAAACGTGCCGAGCGCGACAACGCCATTGACAATTATATCGGCGAGGATTACATGGATGTATTAGCGGATGGATGCTGGGAAAAATATTTCACTGAAAAACCACCGGTATTTACAAAAGAAGAAAAGCGGAAATGGTTGTCCGAGTACGCAAAAGATGTAACACTTGGCTCCGATGCGTTCTTCCCATTTGATGATAACATTGAAAGAGCATACCGCAGCGGTGTAAAATACATTGCACAGCCGGGCGGATCAATTCGTGATAAGGATTGTATTGATGCCTGCAACCGTCACAATATGGTGATGAGCTTTACAGGAATCCGTTTGTTCCATCACTAAAATGACAACTAAATAAAATATTTAGGTTGACAATCATTCCTCCCATGGTAGAATAAAAGTATCTACCATAGGAGGAATTTTATTATGTATGAAGAACTGGTAAATGAGATTATTGAAGGAAGACGTTTAGGAAAAGAAGATGACCTGACTTTTTTGATTGATGGTGATTTGGAGTCGCTTTGTCAGGGAGCCGATAAAATTCGAAAAGAATTGTGTGGTAATCAGGTGGATTTGTGCACAATTATTAATGGACGTGCCGGACGGTGCAGTGAAAACTGCCGGTTCTGTGCCCAGTCGAGCCATCACCATACCGGAGCAGAAGAATATGATGTAATGGATGTGGATTCTTTTGTGAAAGCATGTCATGTAAATGAAGAAAATGGAGCTCATCGTTTTTCTATTGTGACAGCGGGCAGAACGCTTGTCGGCAAAGAGTTTGATCAGGTTGTAGAAGCGTACAAAAGAATGCATGAGGAGTGTAAAGGAATTGAATTATGTGCTTCGCATGGTCTTTTGACAAAAGAGCAGTTTGAAATTTTGCGTAAGGTTGGCGTAACACGCTGCCATGCGAATATTGAGACGTCGCGCAGATATTTTCCAAGTATCTGCACCACGCATACGTTTGAGGATAAGCTTGCGTGTATCCGGGCTGCCAAAGAGGCCGGATTAGAGGTTTGCTCCGGAGGAATTGTCGGCATGGGAGAGACATGGGAGGATAGGCTGGATATGGCACTTACGCTTGCAGAGCTTGAAGTTGATTCCATTCCGTTAAATGCACTGATGCCGATTCTGGGCACACCGTTTGAAAACCTAAAACAGCTTACTGAAGAAGAACTTCTGCGAGTTATTGCTATGTTCCGTTTTATTAACCCTTCGACATCAATTCGCTTGGCAGCAGGCCGTAAACTGATGAAGGAAAATGGTAAAAAAGCTTTCTTCTCCGGGGCAAACGCCACGATAACCGGCGATATGCTTACAACATCGGGAAATAATACCAAACAGGATAAACAAATGCTTGTTGCAAGTGGTTTTGAGATTTAGTTTACAGGTTCCGGAAGATTATAAGAGGGGGGAAGGGCTGTATTCTGCGTCGCTTTTGCTATTATTTACGAAACCAAATAGGATTTTGAAATCAATTGTAAAAATGACGGCATCGTGTTATACTATGTACAACAAAACAAGGAGGGTGATTTGTATGAGTACAGCAAAACAGTTGATTATTGATAATCTTTCTGACATATCTGATGACATTCAGGATGAATTTGAAGTTATGGAAAACTTATATAAATTGCTTCGTTTCAAGAAGAGCCAGCAATCTATCACTGAATATGGCGGGCATACAACGGACGAAGTACGCAAAATGTTTCAAAAGAAACGTGAAGAAAGGACAATTCTTGCATGAGCATAATCTGGTCTGATTTGGCAATTGAAGAATTGAATGATATTGAAGACTACATTGCAAGAGATAATCCGGCTCGTGCAGTGTCTTTTGTTGATGAATTGATTGATTTGGGAGATTCTTTAAGTAATGAAGGCGAAGCTGAAAAAGGAACTCCGGCAAAATGGATTCGTGATACGAATGTGCGTGAATTGTACTACAAGAATTATACTATCGTGTACGAGATTTGTGGTGACGATATTATTATTCATGAAGTATATAATTCCGCAAAATTGTCTCGACAACTTCGAGGCTGGTAATAATAAAAATACTGAACGACCGCAATTTCAAGCTATGATGGATGTGGCTGATTTATTTGGCTTCAGTAAATAGCAGCGGAAAATTTGTTTCTTGTGTGCTACGAATACGCGGGTGTCTGGCAGGTGTTTTTGACCTGCCGATACCCCTGCGTATTTGTTAAGCGAAAGCGGCACACAAGGGACAAACTTTCCGCTATTATTTACGAAACCAAATAAACACCACCCCTTGATTTTTCGCCCCTCTTATTGTATCATATAAATACGGTAGGGAATGTATGAAAAGAACAGGAGGGAAGACCCTTGAAAATATCAACAAAAGGCAGGTATGCGCTGCGGCTTATGCTGGATTTGGCACTGAATGATTCAGAAAAACCAACCAGAATAAAAGAAATATCAAGCCGTCAGGGAATATCCGATAAATACTTAGAGCAGATTATAGCAATTTTAAATAAGGCACGGTATGTCAGAAGCATCCGAGGACCCCAGGGCGGATATCTGCTGACAAAAAAGCCGGAAGAATACACAGTAGGCATGATTTTGCGCCTGACAGAAGGCAGTATGGCACCGGTTGACTGCGTGGATGAAGAACTTGGGTCATGTAGCCGCATGGACAACTGCGCAACAGCCGTTGTCTGGAAGAAATTAAACGATGCTATCAGTGATGTAATTGACAACATTACACTTGCAGATTTGGTTGACTGGCAGATTGCAAAAGACGGCGATTATTCCATTTAAAATTGAAAAACAAAAAACACCTTATTTCCTATTGACAAACTAGGAAATAAGGTGTATTCTTTTAATCATCAAATAGTAATCATACCAAACACGTATGAATAATATGAAAAGAAAGGAAGGAAGGGTAAGAAAGATGGCAATTTATAAGAAAGTAACTGATTTAGTAGGAAATACACCGATTTTAGAGTTGGGAAATTACGAGGAAAAACACAATTTAGAGGCAAAAATTTTAGCAAAATTAGAGTATTTTAATCCAGCTGGAAGCGTAAAAGACCGTATTGCACGTGAAATTATTCTAGATGCATTGGAGACTGGTAAATTGACAAAAGACTCCGTGATTATTGAGCCGACAAGCGGTAATACAGGAATCGGTCTTGCTTCCGTTGCTGCATCGCTTGGTATTCGTATTATTATTACAATGCCGGAGACGATGAGCGTGGAGCGCCGCAACCTGATGAAAGCGTATGGCGCTGAACTTGTTTTGACCGATGGCGCAAAAGGAATGAAAGGTGCCATTGCAAAGGCAGATGAACTCGCAAAAGAAATTCCAAACAGCTTTATTCCTGGACAGTTTGTCAATGAACTGAATCCACGTGCACATAAGCGTACGACCGGTCCGGAAATTTGGGAGGATACCGAAGGAAAAGTGGATATTTTTGTTGCCGGTGTAGGAACAGGCGGAACCGTTTCCGGTGTCGGTGAATATTTGAAATCGAAAAATCCGGATGTGAAAATTGTAGCAGTAGAGCCGGCAACTTCTCCGGTATTGTCAAAAGGTGAGGCAGGAGCCCATAAGATTCAGGGAATTGGTGCCGGATTTGTACCGGACACATTGAACACGGACATTTATGATGAGATAATCCCGGTTGAAAATGAGGATGCCTTTGAGTTAGGCCGTGAGATTGCAAGAACAGAGGGAATTTTGGTTGGTATTTCTTCCGGAGCAGCGTTAAAAGCAGCGACAGAACTGGCAAAGAGACCCGAAAACAAAGGCAAGACAATTGTTGCCCTGTTCCCGGATACCGGTGATCGCTATTTATCCACACCGATGTTTTCTTAAGCGGTTTCAAACTGCTAGGGTGAAAATTTTATAGGATAATTAAAAAGATAAAGAAGAAGCACCTTTTTCTGTGTTGGGATTAAGTTGAAAAACAAAATTCCAAAGAAAGAGGTGCTTTTTTTGCAAAAGTGGCCCTTCATTTTGCTAAAAATGTCATTTTTATTGAAATGTGTGCATTTATGCGATAAATTAGCAAGGCAAGTGTTTTGCATCAGCCGGAAATGTCGGGTAAAATGAAAAAACTTCTTGGTGAAAAATAAATTAAATATTTTGTCAGATTTTCTCCGTTTGGAACGTTATAGTAAGTAGATGCTTCAAACGGAGATGATTTTGACCGTTTAGGGACGAAAAACGACCATTCGTGCCGGTTTTGTTTTTTACGGATGATTATATGCTATGATAAGTGAGTAAGGGAGGTGCAGTTTTAGATGAAGCCAATAAAACCGCAACCGTGTTAAAGATTAAACCGACAAAAGAAGTGGTAATTCCGAAGATAATTGATGGATATTCCATTGTGCAGATTGGAATATGTTGGAATGAATATGATTACTATTTTAATGAGGAAAACGAATATCATTTTACAGATAGTGAGTATGCTGAATTTAAAAATTCTCGACATGTATTTTCGACAGATAGTAAGTCAGTAGAAAAGATTACGATTCCGGAGGGAGTAAAAAAAATAGGAGAATTTGCTTTTGCGAATACACCGAATTTAAAACAACTTAATTTGCCAAAAAGCCTAAAGTATATTTATGCTGAGAATTTTTTGGATGCTGCAAAATTAGCGAAAATCGTATTCAAAGATTCAATTTGTGTTAGGAACGCGTTCGCTAATATTAAAAATGTGGTACTAAATGGCAATTTTGACAGTAATTTTTGGGAAGATTGCGTTACACCATCAAGAGACGGTATGCATGGGAAAATAAATCAATTAGAGGTTAAGGGGAAAAGAAATGTAACCATAAGTGTTGGTTCTAAAATTCAAAAAATAATTGTTTCAAAGTCAGTTAAGGATTTATATATATCTAGCAGCAATCTAGTGAAAAAACTGAATGTTAAGAGCAAGAAGACAAAGGTAAGCATTGACCCAAACTTAACATCAATTACTCGTACACAATTTGACATGGGAACCTATGCGAAAAAGAAATCAGGAAATTATACATGGGCAAAACCTTATTTTAAACTTGTGTGTAATGACGATGGCAATTATAAAAAGCAGATTTCCTACCTTGTCAAATACAAGAAAAATGGTAAATCAAAGACGAAAACAGTGAAAAAGAATAAAATCAAGAAACTTTATTCCAGTTCAAAGATTCATGTATATGCAATCGTAAAAGTAAAAAAACAAAGAGTTCCGTATATGCCTTGATTTTTCTATGGGATGGTGTTATTCTTAAGTCGATATTATTGACCTAAGGATAAGGAGGATTTGTAAATGAGTAATGTGACGATTTCAGATGCCATTCGTTATATTGGAGTGGACGATAAAGATATTGATTTGTTTGAGAGCCAGTACATTGTGCCAAATGGCGTATCGTATAATTCTTACGTGATTTTGGATGAAAAAATTGTTGTTATGGATACGGTGGATGCCAGAAAAACTGATGAATGGCTGGAAAAATTAGAGAGAGAACTTGATGGAAAAACACCGGATTATCTTGTGATTTCTCATTTGGAGCCGGACCACAGCGGAAGCATTCAGGCAATTGCTGAAAAATATCCGCAGATGCAGTTTGTCAGCAATGCGAAAGTATTTGCGATGCTGCCACAGTTCTTTGAGATGGATGTAACAGACAAAAAAGTGGTTGTTGCTGAGGGAGATACCTTGTCTCTTGGTGCACACACACTTACGTTTGTGATGGCACCGATGGTTCACTGGCCGGAGGTTATGGTTTCTTATGAATCCACGGAAAAAGTTTTGTTCTCTGCCGATGCTTTTGGTAAGTTTGGTGCGCTGGATGCTGATGAAGACTGGGCTTGTGAAGCAAGAAGATATTACTTTAATATTGTAGGTAAATATGGTGCGCAGGCAGCCGCTTTGTTGAAAAAGGCAGCCGGCTTGGATATTCAGAAGATTTGTCCTCTTCATGGACCAATTCTTCAGGAAAACCTTGCCTATTATATTGGTAAATATCAGGTTTGGAGCAGCTACGAAGCAGAAGATGATGGTGTATTTGTTGCCTATGCATCCATTCATGGAAATACGGCAAAAGCAGCGAAAAAACTTGGTGAAGTGTTAGAAGCGAAAGGGGCAAAAAAAGTCGTTGTCAGTGATTTGTCGAGAGAAGATATGGCAGAGGCAATTGAGGATGCGTTCCGCTATGATAAAATTGTAGTTGCCTGTGCAACATATGATGGCGGTTTGTTCCCGGTTATGCAGGATTTCCTGTACCACTTAGGTCACAAAAACTTCCAGAACAAAAAAGTTGCCTTCATGGAAAACGGAAGCTGGGCTCCGGTAGCAAATAAGAAAATGCGCGAAGCATTTGAGAAGATGAAAAATATGACACTCTGTGACAACATGGTTACAATCAAGTCGACGATGAAAGAGGCAGATGTCGCTCAGATGGAAGCGTTAGCAGATGAATTGTTGGCATAATTTATAATTCAATATAAGAGACGTAAAAAGGCAGTTTCAAGAAGGAAAATCCTTCGTGAAACTGCCTTTATCATATTATTCTTCTTCAGTTTCTTTGTCCTTATGAGCAAGCTCAGATACAATCTGAATTCCATTTACCTCTACTAAATCATTAATTTCAATGACTAAGCACGGAACGCCGTCGATTACTTTTGTTTCTACTAAGTCGGTTCTCTCCGGATTAACGGAAACTTTAACATCCGGGGTGCGCACCTCAAAATTCCTTGTATTGGATAAGTTGGTGGCAACCAGTGTTTCATTTTCTCCGACGGACTCGTCATAATGTGTCTCAAAAGCCTCAATTTGTTCTTCCTCAACACCGCATTTTTCCAGAAGATGCGTCATGTCGGATTTATCTAGCGTGAGAGGCTCTGGGTTTTCTTTGTTTTCTGCTACCATCTGATTTAGATTTTCATGAATGGATTTAACCACCTCATAATCACATTCTAAGCCAAGCGATTCCTCTACAATTGCGTTGAATGTTTCTTTCTGGCTTTTTGCCGGGAGCGGCATACGGCAGCCGAGGAGCTTGTCGGTAATCACCTCATCCACCTCATCCGCATTTTTGGAATAATACAAAAGACTGTGAATATCCATGTTGCGGTCATTAAAAGCCGGGAACAAAAAGCCAAGTTCCGGCGGCTGTACGAGCCAGTCGCGAATCCGGTCTTGGATGTGGTTGGTCTCTGCATTGTAGCAAAGTCCCGGTTTTGTCAGTTTAACCGGACAGATGCTGCAAAGGATGTAGTCATACACATATTCCGATGCATCAAAATTTTCAATGCCGTCTGTTGTGATTTTCGGAATATCATAAGCGTCATGAACCAAAATAATAAAATAATTTTCCGGATAGCCGTAATTTTCAATTACTTTGTCATAAAAGGCATCTAGCAATTCATCATCGGTCAGTTTGCTTTCTAACAGTTTCATTAAAAATACCTGCGTGCCGTCTTCCTTTGTTTCCTGTTCGGTTGGAAACTCCATATTCAGAAGTGTTTTTCCGATGGAGCCGGAAAGTGTTTTGCGGAAAATGTCAATGTATTTAAACATTTCTTCTTCCGGAAGGCCTAAAAACGCTTCCTTTAAAGTCATGCGTTTTTGCTTGTCGGCATCCACGTAACATCCGCAGAGTCTTGTAAAGCTGCATTTTGTTTTTGTAAATCGTTTTTTGATTTCTGCGATTTCTTTTTTGTTCATATGTACCTCCCTTAACCGGCAGACGCCGGAAATTGTCTTTTTCCATTGTACCACATCAGGGAGAAAAAAAGGAAATATTATTTTGTACTCTTTTTTGCTTTTTTATCAATATATCTTCAAAAGCACCATCGCAGTTGTGTGCTTCTTCTACATATATGCCAAAAACTGTCTGGCCGAATTCATCAAAGTCATCTCCAGAATTGGCATCTCTTGTGATGTAATCATAACCTATTTGTGTTACCGGTGCACTGCCAAGTGTAGCTGGAATGTCAAGATTTTTTACTTTCCCTTTATTGCTTATTACATCAATTTTTTCTTCATAGTTAAATTCTCCCTTCGATAATTATTTGCTTTTTTGTGGGTGTCTATTTACAATACGAATGAAAAATGGAAAATGTTATAAAAAAGTAAAAATAGATTAAATAAACTGCAACATTTTACCATTTTCAATCGTATTGTTTATAGAAACAACCCGAGAAGGAGGATGATGTATATGGTAAAAAAATTCAGCAAAATAGGGGTTTGCATGGTTTTTGTACTTTCTATGATTTTACCGCAGGCGGCGGTTTCAAAAGCAAAGACAGCGAATCCGTACACTGGCAAAAAGTATGTTTACTGCAGTAATTACAAAGACGGAATTGAACTCTATGGAAAGGATGGCAGTAAAAAGAAAAAGTACACATTGATTAAAAAAGAGTATTCAATGAGGGAAATTTACAAGACGAAAAGCTATATTTATTATTACAAAGTAAATCGGAAGGATTCGTCGACCGGTTATGTATGGCAGGTTCCGTTGAACCAAAAGAGCGGAAAGTTAAAAGTAAAAAAGAAAAAGAAATTGTTTTATGTCAACGAATGGCGGGAGTTCCTTTATGCGACGGATAAAAAAATTGTCTATCGCATAAACAATTCGATTGTATCTTATAATAAGAAAACGAAACAGAAAACGTCACTTACCGGAAAGCCTGTCTATTACAGCAGTATTAATGTTGCAAAGGATGCATCAGGGCTTACTGCAAAGATTGGAAACTGCATTTATTACTCGCGGTTTAAGAGTTATTATAAAAAAATTGATGAAGCCTTTTACCAGTTAAATCTGTCTACCGGAAAACGTAAAAAAATAGTAAATAAGGCTTCGCAGTATGAGTCAAAACGCTACCGTTATGATGAACATGAAAAGTTAGATACGCAGGTTGGAATTTCCGGTAAAAAACTGTATGTTCCAACAGAAAAGTGGATTGTTTGTTATGATATGGCAAAGAAGAAGAAAACAAACCTGATTTCAATGGATGTATTAATGCAGTGTGTAAAAGAGAAGTTTTCCACAGATGCATTCCATTCGATGCATATTGATAAGTTCTATTTTATCGGCAATACAATGTATTTGCAATTAGCAGTAGATTATCAGTATAAAATTGGAGCATATCAGGAAATTTCATACGACAGAAATTATGTTGTTGTAAGTTTAAATAAAAAGAGCGGGAAGTCGATTACCTATGAGGAAGAACTAAGTTCTTTTTTGAAGAATTATGGAAATGGATATAATGACGGCAATCAGTGTGGCATGCACAATTGGACCGTGCGTACAGGAATGATACTGGATGTAACGAAAAACGGTACCTGGATTGGTGAATTTGTAAATGAGAAAGGTAAACTTTTTTATTATTCCTACAACAAAAATACGAAAGTGACAAAACTCTACAGCAGTAAAAAGGCGAAAGTTCGTCTTATGCAGCAGGGGCTTAATGATGAAGCGTATGTGTGATTTATACGCTGATGGTAATTTAAGATTTATTGTCACAAACAGCACAACATCCGATATTGAATATATACACAAAAGATGATATAATTTGCATATATTATACACGGAGGTGACTAATATGTTGACATTGCAAGAAACAATAAGACCATCTGCTGATTTGCGAAATCATTATTCTGAAATATCAAAACTGTGTAAGGAAAACAAAGAAGCAGTGATTATTACAGTAAATGGCAGAGGCGATACGGTTGCACTTTCCTATGAAGAATATAAAAATATGAAAGCAAGAATAGAATTATTAGAAGTATTAGCCGAAGCGGAAGATGATGTTAAAAATGGCAGAGTTGCTCCGATAACGGAAACATTTGATGATTTGAGAAAAATGCTTCAGGAGGAGTGATTATGAAGTATGCGGTAATAAGGACTGATACAGCCGATGCAGGTATCAGAAAAATAATTTTGTATATTGCTCAAAATTTTGGAAATACAGCAGCACTTGAGAAACTTGACGAGATTGAAAAACGAATTCTTGAATTAGGAGATGATCCATATATTGGAACCGAGCCAAGATATCTTATTCTTAAGAGACAAGGGTATAAAGTGCTTATTTTAGAAAAAGACTTAGTATTTTATAAAATTCATGAGGAAAATAAGCAAGTGATTGTATATGCAGTCGTAGATCAACGCCAAGATTATTTGAATATTATTCGTGGTTTGTAGAGAAGTTTATCCTAAAAAAAGAGATGCCCCGAGGACATCTCTTTTTTTTACGTCCAGGCACTTATGGACAAAAAATTACATAGGATGAAAGTAACGACAATCTCTGAGGTGTATCATGCAGTCATTTCCACAGCCTTTAAGTGTAGAGGAAGAAAATGAAGCAATTGAGAGATGGGAACAGGGTGACAGAGAGGCAAGAAATATTCTGATTGAACGAAATCTTCGGCTGGTTGCCTATCTGGTGAAGAAATACAGCAATTCCGACCATAGTGTCGATGATTTGATTTCCATAGGGACAATTGGACTGATTAAAGCGGTCGACACATATCGAATAGGGAAGGGCGTTCGGTTAGCGACGTATGCCTCCCGCTGTATCGACAATGAATTGTTGATGACATTTCGGAGTGATAAGAAGCGGGCGCGGGAAATTTTTTTGTATGAGCCGATTAGCGGGGATGATGGTGAGGGAAATGCGCTTCGATTTTTGGATGTATTGGAGAGTGTCGACGAGGATATTCCGGAGCGGATGGAAAAGGAAGAAAATATTGAAAAGTTATACGGTTATATTGAGAAAAATCTGACGGAACGAGAAAAGTTAATTATCCGCCTCCGCTATGGTGTGTCCGAGGGAAAGGGAACACCGGAACATCCGGAAATTACACAGCGTGAAATTGCCAAACAGCTTGGTATTTCGCGCAGCTATGTGAGCCGGATTGAAAAAAAAGCACTACAAAAGCTTCGGCGTGCATATGATTATGGAAGGAGAAAAAACTGAGATGTCGGATCCTAAAATAGAAAATTTACTGGAGTTGTCTTTAGATGTCTCAGAAGATACAAGAGAAAAAAGCGAAAATTTATCTGCCGGTTATGACCCGGAAGAAAAGTTGTGGCAGGTGATTATTCGGTATTCCGGAGAACTTTTGCAATTGGCAGGTAACTATGAGCGGGTGACGCCGCTGTTAGGAGGGTACGCTGTTTTAGAAGTGACAGAAAAACAGTTGAGAGCGTTGGCAGAAGAACCACAGGTAGAATATATCGAAAAGCCAAAGGCGTTGTCTTTTGCCGTATACGAAGGAAAACTGGTATCGTGCATTCCTCCCGTACAGAGGGAGCCCCTTTCTCTGACCGGACAGGGTATTCTGGTAGGAATCATAGATTCCGGAATTGATATTTATCATCCGGATTTTCGAAAGGAAGATGGAACAACAAGAATCGTGGGAATTTGGAACCAGACGGCGGTAAATGAGGGCGAAATGGAGCTTATGCCACCGTCCGGTTATTCCTTCGGCTTGTTTTATTCGGAAGAAAAAATAAATGAATTGTTACAAGCATTAGGTCCTGCGCCGGTAGTGGATGCAAGCGGACATGGAACACATGTTGCCGGGATTGCAGCAGGCAATGGCCGTGCCAGCCGGGGAGAAAATCGCGGTGTGGCGTATGAATCACAACTGTTAATTGTGAAATTAGGCGGCAGGACGCAAAGAGATTTTCCGCAGACGGCAGAACTGATGCAGGCAATTGATTTTTGTATTCGTTTTGCGGCAGAAAGAAACCAGCCGCTTGCCTTAAATTTAAGTTATGGAAATAATTATGGTTCGCATACCGGTACGTCATTATTGGAAACGTATTTGGATGAAGCAGCTTTAGTGGGGCGCACAACAATCTGCATTGGCAGCGGCAACGAGGGCAATTTGCGGCGGCACGCTTCCGGGCAGTTAGAGGCAGGCAGAGAGAAAGTTGTAGAGTTTAGCGTCTCACCCTATGAAACAAGTCTGTCCATTCAATTGTGGAAGCAGTATGTGGATTCCTTTCAAATTACATTAACAACGCCATCCGGAAGTCAGATTGTCGTATCGGAGGAAACGGCAGGAACCTTTCGCTCTTTGCAGGATGGAATGGAAATTTTATGGTATTTTGGTGAGCCGTCGCCCTATCAGATTTTGCAGGAAATTTATCTGGAAATTATCCCCGTATCTGATCGGGCGATGATTCAGGGCGGCATCTGGAAATTAACACTCATGCCCAAACAACTGGTGGACGGGCGTTTTGAATTGTGGATGCCAAGCGGTGCACAAATTAACGAAGAAACCGGATTTTTAGTTTCTGAATCAGCACTTACGCTTACAATTCCTTCGACCGCTATGCGCCCAATTACCGTAGCCGCATACGATGCAAATACGGACACTTATGCGCCATTTTCCGGGCGAGGTTACGTCTGCTGCAATCAGAGCAAGCCGGATCTTTCGGCACCCGGTGTCGGTATTTTGTCCTGTGCACCCGGTGGCGGATATACAAGAAAAAGCGGAACCTCAATGGCGTGTCCATTTGTCACCGGAAGCGCCGCTCTGATCATGCAATATGGAATTATCAATGGAAACGATGCTTACTTATATGGTCAGAAAGTAAAAGCCTATCTCATCCGCGGCGCTAGAAGAACAAGAGCATTTGAAACCTTTCCGAATGACAGAGTAGGATGGGGGATGCTGTGTGTGGCGGACAGTATTCCATGATGTAAGAAAAATTACCAACCAAAGCATTTGGTAATGGATATCTAATCTTCTGCCCCAAAAGCAAAAAATTGGATGCACTTGATTTTTGTCCCCCAAATACGCTATAATAACGGCAAATTTGCTTGCGAGGTACAAAGATGGCTACAGAAAATAATATCATTGAATTGCGTCATGTAAAAAAGTGTTATGAAAAGGACACACCCGTTATCAAGGATTTTTCCCTTACGATAAAAAAAGGGGAATTTGTTACCTTTTTGGGACCGTCCGGCTGCGGAAAAACGACGATATTGCGTATGATTGGCGGCTTTGAGCAGCCGACCGGGGGAGAGATTTTATTACACGGAAAAGATATCAGCAAACTTCCACCGGCGAAACGCCCAATCAATACGGTGTTTCAGAAGTATGCCCTATTTCCGTATCTCAATATTTATGACAATATTGCCTTTGGCTTGAAAATGAAAAAAGTGCCGAAAGAAGTGATTCGGGAAAAGGTAAAAAAAGTGTTGGAAGTGGTTGATTTAGAAGGATTTGAAAAAAGAAAAATTTCTACGTTGTCCGGCGGACAGCAGCAGCGTGTTGCGATTGCGAGAGCAATTGTTAATGAGCCGGAAATTCTTTTGTTAGATGAGCCACTTGGAGCCTTAGATTACAAGATGCGGAAAGAAATGCAGTTTGAATTAAAGGAAATGCATAAAGAGCTTGGCATTACATTTATTTTTGTTACTCATGACCAGGAGGAAGCTCTGGCTCTTTCAGATAAGGTTGTGGTTATGGCGGATGGAAAAATTCAGCAGGCGGGAAAACCAGAAGATATTTATAAGGTGCCGGAAAATGCATTTGTCGCCGATTTTATTGGCGAGAGCAATATTTTTGATGGCAAAATGGTCGGTGACTGCAGGCTTTCAATTCACGGGGTGGAGTTTGGCTGCAAGGAGAATTTTCCACTTGGCGACCATGTTGAGGCTGTGATTCGACCGGAGTCGGTTATTCTTTGCCCGGCAGGAGAGGGAAAAATACAAGGAAAAGTTCATTCCTCCGTGTTCAAGGGAACGTTTCATGAGATTGTTATTTATTCCGGAAAAAGTGAAATTGTAGCGCAGAATGAGGAAGCAATTGAAGCAGGCACGAAGGTCGGAATCGACATCAAACCGCAGGGGATTCATGTTATGCCGTATAATCAGAACATCAACCATTACGAGGGACTGATGGATGCGAGTGGACATGTTCTATTTGTGGACGGCAGCAGGAAACCGGATTTGACAAAACTTTTTTCAGGGAAGGTGCCGGAAAATACAGAAGGAATTCATGTTATGGCGTCCTTTTTGCCGGCAGATGCAAATTTAAGTGATGACCCGGCAGAAGGATTTGTTGAAGGAAATATTATATCTATTATATATAAAGGCGACCACTACAAATATAAAATCCGAAGCAAAAATGATGTGGATTATTATGTGGATGATGAGTGGCTGTGGAATATGGGCGACTATGTCAGTGTGGTAGTGCCGGATGAAAAAATAACATATGAAGTGATAAATAAGGGGGCGCGGGATGATTAGATTTTCAAGGAAGCAGCTTCGGATCCCCTACCTTGTTTTTCTGCTTGTGTTTGTGGTATTGCCGCTTTTGGTTATTTTGTACTATGCACTTACGAATGGAGAGGGACAGTTTACATGGGAAAATTTTCGCGAGTTTTTTGTCGATGGGAAAACCATGGGAACTTTGTTTTACAGCCTTATGATTGCTGTTACAACAACGATTGTCTGTTTATTGATTGCGTATCCGACTGCTTATATACTGGCGCGGGGCAATCTGAAACGGGGACCGGTCTATGTGATTTTGCTTGTGATGCCAATGTGGATTAATTTTACGCTGCGCATTACGGCTGTCAAAGAAATTTTAGATGTCATGGAGGGAAATCTTGCGATGTATCCGTTTTTCAATACGATACTCTGCATGGTGTATGATTTTCTTCCCTTTATGATTCTGCCCCTGTACACAACGATATCCAAATTGGATGACAGTCTTCCGGAAGCAGCGGCTGATTTAGGCGCATCGTCTTTCCATGTGTTCTGGCGGGTCATGATTCCGATGACGTTACCGGGGATTATCAGTGGTGTGACGATGGTATTTTTGCCGGCGATGACAAATTATGTTGTGTTAGATATGATTTATAACAGTACCTATATTATGGGAAGCCTGATCGGCAGTTATTTCAATGCGTATGACTGGCACAATGGCTCCATGATTTCAATCCTTCTTCTTATTTTAATGTTCTTTGTGACATGGATTACGGACCGTTTTGCAAAGAAGCAGGAAGTGGAAGCAAGAGGAGGTGGCATATGGTGAAAAAATTAGGACAAAGACTCTGGCTTTTTTGTGTATTTGTGTTTTTGTATGCACCGATTCTTGTGCTGATTGTTTACAGTTTTACGAGTTCTACGATGATTGGTACGATTCGTGGTTTTTCACTGGAGCATTATGTCACATTATTTACCACGAAGGAACTGCTCCATATGATTGGCGGAACGCTTCTTTTAGCAGTTACGGTTGCTTTTTTGTCCACTCTTCTTGGAACCATTGGTGCAATCGGTTCCTTTTACGCTGGGAAAAAAAGCGGGCAGTGCATCAATTTTTTGAATCAGATTCCAATTGCCAATGCAGAAGTTGTAACCGGTTTTAGTATCTGCGTTTTGATGATTGTTTTGTTTGGTGTGGACAAGGACACGTATCTGCCGCTGCTTGTCGGACAGACGGTATTATGCGCTCCATTTGCATATTTGTCGGTGCTGCCGAAATTAAAACAGATGGATCCGAATTTATATGAAGCAGCTTTGGACCTTGGCTGCAATCACAGACAGGCTTTGTGGCGCGTGATTGTGCGCGAAATCATGCCGGGCATTACATCCGGATTTATGTTGTCTGTCACGTTGTCACTGGATGATTATTTTATTACAACGTATACAAAACCAGCGGTGTTTGATACAATCAGCACCTACGTGGTAAATGCAACGAAGGGGGCAAGAACCGAAATTAAGACGGCGTTGTGGGCATTGTCTGCGGTTATATTTTTGGTTGTTGTTCTCGTTGTGATTGGAATGAATATGAAAGCGGGGAGGAAACAAAAACGATGAAAAAAATATGGATGATATTTTGTTTTTCGCTGCTTTTTTGCAGTACAGTTTTCTTTGGCTGTGAGAACAAGGAGAATCAAAGCGAAGAAATTGTGCTTCGGATTGCCAACTGGGAAGAGTATTTAGATGAAGGCGGCTGGGACGAAGATGAGACAATTGATTTGGATGAGAAAACGAAAATTTTAGGCAGAGAAAATATGGTAGACGATTTCGAATCCTGGTATAAAAAGACATATGGGGAGAAAGTACGCGTTGAATATTCTACTTTTGGAACAAATGAAGATTTGTATAATCAGATGACATTGGGAGATACTTTTGATTTGGTCTGTCCATCGGAATACATGATTATGAAGTTGATGAAGGAGAAAAAACTGGAGCCGTTTTCGGAAGATTTTTTCGATACTTCAAAAAAAGAAAATTATTACAGCCGCGGTGTTTCTCCTTATATTAAAAATGTATTTGATGATTTAAAGATAGGTGGCGAATCGTTAAGCCGTTATGGTGCCGGTTATATGTGGGGTGTTATGGGACTTGTATATAATCCTTCGGCGGTGTCAAAAGAAGATGTCCGCCACTGGTCGGTTTTGCTTGACGAAAAGTATAGGAAACAGGTGACGATGAAAGACAGTGTACGCGATTCTTATTTAGTTGCCCTTACGATTTTAAAAGAGAAAAAATTGTTGTCGGAAGAGTTTCAAAAAGCGATGGAGACAACACATTGTCTGACGGATGAGTTAAATGACACATCAGAACAGACGGTTACCAAGGTGCAGACGATTCTGGAAAAAATGCGGAAAAATTCGTATTCACTGGAAACGGACAGTGGAAAAGCGGATATGGTGACCGGCAAAGTCGTTCTTAATATGCAGTGGTCCGGTGATGGTGTTTACACGATGGATGAGGCCGAAAAAGACGGGATCGAACTTAGTTATGCGGTGCCGGAAGAGGGAAGCAACCTTTGGTTTGATGGCTTTTGTATGATGAAAAACGGAATTTCCGGCGATGCGAAAAAGAAACAAGCGGCGCAGGCTTTTATCAATTATATTTCACGGCCGGACAATGTAATCCGCAATATGTATTATGTCGGTTATACTTCAGTGATTGCCGGTGGTGACAGTGATTTGATTTTTAAGTATGCAGATTGGTGCTATGGCGCAGAGGAGGATGAAGAGGAAGTATCCCCTTATGACTTATCTTATTTTTTCTCCAGTGCTAAAAAGACCCAAAATAAGTATGTATTGGAGGTGCCAAAGTCGCAGGTCTCACGGCAGGTCAGTGCCCAGTATCCGGAGCAAAGCGTTTTGAAACGCAGCGCTGTTATGCAGTGTTTTAGTGAGGAAGCGAATCGGAGAATCTCAAGGATGTGGATTCGAGTGCGTTGTTTTTGAAAAAAAGTTGGCAATAACGGACGCGTGTTCTTGACAACTTACGAGAGTTAGTTTATACTAACGATGAAAAACATCATTTTCGTAAGGAGGAACATTCCATGCAGAGAGAAGAAATACTGGAAAGATTGCGTGAACAAGGATGCCGCATCACAAAGCAGCGTCAGCTTTTACTTGATATTATTTTGCAGGAAGAATATTCCTGCTGCAAAGAAATTTATTACAAAGCGGCAAAACAAGATTCGTCGATTGGTATTGCGACCGTTTACCGTATGATAAATACATTGGAGGATATCGGTGCAATCAGCAGAAATACCATGTACCGCATTGACTGCGGTGATGACTGCCTGGCGAAAGATAACTGCGAGGTAAAATTAAACGATGGAACCAGTCTGGAACTGACACAGGCACAGTGGAATCAGGTGATTGCCAGTGGATTAAAGGCTTGCGGTTTCCAGAGTTGATTACTACAAATTGGATGGAATAATTGGATTCTTAATAGGAAATTGTATCAGTAAGGTGTATTGACAGCAGATACAGAGTTTGGTATGATTAACACAAGTTAGACAAAACTAACCAAGGAGGAATCCAATTGCATGAGCAAGGAAGCCATTGAGATGATTCGGAAGATGGATATGGAACAGGTTGAGAATCAATTTGTTCTACAGTGTGCGCCATTGATTGCCGGATTAAAAATGTCCAATTTATTTATCATTCGTAAAAACCATTTGCGGAGATTGTGTGCTCTCCTGCAAAACAGCGGTATCCGTTGCCGTGTCCTTTATTTGGATGGAGACAAACTAACGGTCTTATTGTACAATCCTGCCATGCTCGCGATTTATATGCGGAACAAGCGTGCCACCACAATTTTGATGGAAAATGGCTATGAGCAGTTTGATCTGGAATCCATTCTGCTTGAATTTGGACGCAGATATCGTAGTTATCGTACGGAGAACAAATCATTCCCCCATGAACTGGGACTCCTTTTGGGATATCCGCTCGATGACGTGGAAGGATTTATAAAAAACGATGGAAAGAATTGTCTATATACGGGATATTGGAAAGTGTACGCCAATGTTCCGGCCAAAAGAAATCTGTTTCGCCGGTTTGAGTGTGCCAGAGAAGAACTCATGAAACAAATCAGACAAGGGAAAAAGGTGGAACAGGTAATTGCGTGTAAACGCTAATGCAACAATTTTGAACAAAGGGACTGCCATAGAAAATCCCGAAATTAAAAAAGAAGTTCAATTTGTCTCTCGACAAATGAACTTCTTTTTTTGCCCGGCGCATTTATGAATGGTGCGGGAGCGTTGCTATAGAGAAAATCGAAGGATAAAAGGTGATGTTTTTCAGAATTCCCCTCACGTTACAATAAAAGATTTTCGTAATATGGGTTTAAGTCCGTCGGTATGAGGTACCTGTGTTTTAGGTGCCCATACCGCTACGGACTTATTTAGCGGGAGCGCCCATATGAGAAAACTTTTGTTGTAACGTGAGGGGAAGTTGAAAACGCAACCACCTTGCATTTTCCCCTTTTTCCAAGTATAATAACTTCACTTGCAAAGGAAAGGATTGATTTGATGCAAATGATAATTATGATTGCGATGCTTAGTGTTATATTTGGATTGACAGGAACCTATGCATTCTGCAAGTCAGGCAGCATGATTGAATTTTTCGGTGGGAACAAAAAAACGAGAAAAATGAGGATTATCCGGAGTTTAATTTCTGTGGTAATTGGCGGATGCAGTGCCATGATGAGCCGCACGATTTCCATGGTGATGCTTCACCTAATTGTGTTATTCCTCTTTTTTGACGTTGTGGCATTTGTCCTGCGTCTTTTTCTGCGCCGCAAAAAAGAGAGCAGAGTATATCGGGTTCTTCATAAAATTTACCGCTGTGGTGCACTGCCGGTCGTTATTTTTATCATAGTTATGATTTATGGGCTTACCAACATGACAGAGGTAAAACAGACTGACTATTCGCTGGCAACGGTAAAAGAAATTGGAAACTATAAGATTGCCCTGCTTACAGATACGCACTTTGATACGATTCAAAGCAAGAATACGGTAAAAGAGGCACTTACCAATTTGCAGAACCAGCATCCTGACTTTTTGGTGCTTGGCGGCGATATTGTAGAGGAAAATACATCGTATGAAAGCATGCAGGAGATTTTTGCTATGGCGGGCAAAGTCAAAACCAAATACGGCGTTTATTATGTGTATGGCAATCATGACAGACAGCCGTATACGACGAATAAAGCCTATACGGAAAAACAACTGGATGAAACAATTGAGAAAAATGGGATTCATATCCTAAAGGATTCATACACCATAATAAATGATGAAATTATTCTGCTTGGAAGAGATGATGCCGGCTGGGCAAATACATCCGGGCGGAAGTCGACGAAAGAAATTCTTCAGAAAATTCCTCAAAAAGACCGCGAGGGAAAATATATTATAGCCGTTGATCATCAGCCAATTGAGGCGGAGGAAAATGCACAGGCAGGAGTTGATTTGGAACTTTCGGGGCACACGCACGCCGGACAGATTTGGCCGATTGGGCACTTTACGGAGATGGCGGGGCAGTTAAACTATGGTCTTTACCAGCGCGGTTCCTGCAAGGTAATTGTATCTTCCGGTGAAGCCGGCTGGGGGTATTCAATGCGTACGCAGGAGCACTGCGAATATGTCATGATAAATTTACAAAAACAGAAGGTGGATTTATTTTGATTTTTCGTGTATAATATACGAGATTAGTGTGAATTAGAACATTTCCAATGGATGACACAGATAGACAAAGGTTGACATTACCGAAAAATGTGGTACTATAGTTGTGAGATTTTTTATTGGATGACTAACTAACCAATGACTAATCAGAAAATAAGAAAGAAAAGAGGTTCGTGTAAGATGGCAAAAATTGATTTGAGCAAGTATGGAATTACTGGTGCAACTGACATTGTTTACAATCCTTCTTATGAGTTGTTATTCGAGGAAGAGACAAAAGCTGGGCTTGAGGGATATGAAGTAGGACAGGAAACAGAGCTTGGTGCAGTAAACGTTATGACAGGTATTTATACCGGACGTTCTCCTAAAGACAAGTACATTGTTATGGATGAGAATTCCAAAGACACAGTATGGTGGACATCTGATGAATATGCAAACGATAACCATCCGATGACAGAAGAAGCATGGGCTACCGTAAAAGATATTGCAAAGAAAGAACTTTCTAACAAAAGACTTTTTGTTGTAGATGCTTTCTGTGGAGCAAATGCAGATACCCGTATGGCTGTTCGTTTCATCGTTGAAGTAGCATGGCAGGCACATTTCATTAAGAACATGTTCATCCAGCCTACTGAGGCAGAACTTGAAACTTTTGAGCCGACCTTTATTGTATACAACGCTTCGAAAGCAAAAGTAGAAAACTACAAAGAACTTGGATTGAATTCCGAGACTTGTGTAGCATTCAACATTACAAGCCGTGAGCAGGTTATCATTAATACATGGTACGGCGGTGAGATGAAGAAAGGTATGTTCTCCATGATGAACTACTACCTTCCATTGGACGGAATTGCTTCCATGCACTGCTCCGCAAACACAGATATGGATGGAAAGAACACAGCAATCTTCTTTGGTCTTTCCGGTACTGGTAAAACAACATTGTCTACAGACCCGAAACGTCTCTTGATTGGTGATGACGAGCACGGCTGGGATGACAACGGCGTCTTCAACTTTGAAGGTGGATGTTATGCAAAAGTTATCGACTTGGATGCCGAGTCTGAGCCGGATATCTACAATGCAATCCGCAGAGATGCCCTTCTTGAGAACGTAACAGTAGATGCAAACGGAAAAATTGATTTTACAGATAAGAGTGTAACAGAGAATACACGTGTATCTTATCCGATTGATCATATTGAAAATATTGTACGTCCGATTTCTTCCGCACCGGCAGCACAGAATGTAATCTTCCTTTCTGCTGACGCATTCGGCGTACTTCCTCCGGTATCTATCTTGACACCAGAGCAGACACAGTACTACTTCCTTTCCGGATTTACAGCAAAACTTGCAGGTACTGAGCGTGGAATTACAGAGCCTACTCCTACATTCTCCGCATGTTTCGGACAGGCATTCTTGGAACTGCATCCTACAAAATATGCAGAAGAGCTTGTTAAGAAGATGGAGAAGAGCGGCGCAAAGGCATACCTTGTAAATACAGGATGGAATGGAACCGGCAAACGTATCTCCATTAAAGATACTCGTGGTATCATTGATGCTATCTTAAATGGTGATATCAAAAATGCACCAACAAAGAAGATTCCTTACTTCAACTTTGAAGTACCTACAGAACTTCCGGGGGTTGATTCCGGTATTCTGGATCCTCGCGATACTTACGCAGATGCTTCTGAGTGGGAAACAAAAGCCAAAGATTTGGCAGACCGCTTCACAAAGAACTTTGTTAAGTATGAAGGAAATGATGCAGGTAAAGCACTTGTAGCAGCAGGTCCTCAGAAATAATATTGATTAAAATGATAAAAAGAGGATGTCGGGGGCATGATTTGCCCCTGACATCTTTTTTGAGTGGATGGAAGAAAAATGAGTATAGAAACGAAAAATCCTTTGGGAGAACAGCCGGTAAACCGATTGCTTTCACAGTTTGCGATTCCAAGTATCATTTCAATGCTGGTTGGTTCTCTTTATAATATTGTAGACCAGTTTTTTATTGGTCAAAGAGTGGGAGAATTAGGAAATGCAGCGACAAATATTGCTTTCCCGTTGTCGACCTCTTGTCTGGCACTTGCTTTACTGATTGGGATTGGTGGTTCGTCTGCATTTAATCTGGCGATGGGGAGCGGAGATGATAAAAAGGCCGTGCATTTATTAGGAAATGCCGTTGTATTGCTTGCAGGAAGCGGTCTTTTCTTATCCATTATCACCTTTTTATTTTTAAAACCATTGCTTTTGTTTTTTGGATCACCAAAAGCGGTACTTCCCTTTGCCATAGAATATACAAAAGTTACGGCATTTGGATTTCCATTTTTACTTCTTGGTACCGGTGGAGGTCATTTGATACGAGCCGATGGAAGACCGCGTATGACGATGGTTTGCAATCTGATCGGAGCGGTGATTAATACCGTTTTGGATGCTCTCTTTGTGTTTGGATTGAATCTTGGTATGACCGGAGCGGCGCTTGCTACGGTTATTGGGCAAATGGTGTCCGGAATCATGGCGATTATTTGCTTGATGCATGGTAAGACGGTATCGATTCATAAAGAGCATTTGTTTGTAAAATGGGAAAATGTAACAAGAATTGCTTCGCTTGGTATGGCACCGTGCAGCAATCAGGTAGCAATGATGGTTGTGCAGATTATTATGAACCAGTCGTTGAAGCATTACGGTTCCCACTCGATTTACGGCGAAAATATTCCGATTGCGTGTGCCGGCATTATTACAAAAGTAAACATGATTTTTATGTCCTTTGTCATTGGACTTTCACAGGGTTTACAGCCGATTGCAAGTTTTAATTATGGAGCGGGGAAAAAGGGGCGTGTGAAGGAAGCATATATAAAAGCAGTTTCCATTGGTGCTGTTTTAGCAGTAATTGCATTTTTTATGTTTCAGTTTTTCCCAAGACAAATTATTTCCATTTTCGGAGATGGTTCCGAACTGTATTATCAGTTTGCAATTCGGTATTTTCATGTCTTTTTGTTTTTTACATTTGTCAATTTTATGCAGCCGATTACGTCGAATTTTTTCACAGCGATTGGCAAACCTAAGGTTGGCAGCTTTTTGGCATTGACAAGGCAGATTCTATTTTTACTGCCGTTAATCCTTTTGTTCCCGTTGTTTTTGGGAATTGATGGAATTATGTATGCTGGTCCGGTGGCAGACTGTTTAGCGGCGGTTGTCTGTTTTATTATGGTTTACCGGGAATTGAGAAATTTTAACCCAAAATGAAATGAGAAATAATATCATTGATTTGCTTGAAATTAGGTATAGAAAATGTTAGTATTACATTCAACAATAGACATTTGCGATTTTTAAGGAGGTAACAAGATGAAAGAGTTCAAAGAATGGGATGGATTTGAAGGAAAAATCTGGAAAGAAGAGATTAATACCAGAGATTTCATTCAGAAGAATTACACCCCATATGATGGAGATGAGAGCTTTTTGGCAGGTCCTACTGATGCAACCAATCAGCTTTGGGGCGAGTTGCAGAAACTTCAGAAAGAAGAGCGTGCCAATAATGGCGTTTTAGATATGGAGACAGAGGTTGTATCTTCTCTGACTGCATATGGCCCGGGATATATTAAAGAAGAATTGAAAGATTTGGAGAAAATTGTTGGTCTTCAGACAGACAAGCCGTTGAAACGTGCGTTTATGCCATATGGTGGTATTAAGATGGCAGAACAGGCATGTACAACTTATGGTTACACACCAAATCCAAAGTTTAATAAAATTTTTAATGAATACCATAAAACACACAATGCTGCTGTTTTTGATGCGTATACACCGGAGATGAAAAAGGCTCGTCACAGCCACATCGTAACCGGTCTTCCGGATACTTACGGACGTGGACGTATCGTCGGCGATTACCGTCGTGTAGCTTTGTATGGTATTGACTTTTTGATTGAGCAGAAACAGAAAGATAAAGCAAACTGTGGATGCGGAACGATGACAGACGATGTAATTCGTCTTCGTGAGGAAATTGCAGAGCAGATTAAAGCGTTGCAGGGAATGAAAGAAATGGCTCAGATTTATGGCTATGACATTTCACGTCCGGCAAAAGATGCAAAAGAAGCTGTTCAGTGGCTTTACTTTGGTTATCTGGCTGCTATTAAGACACAGAATGGTGCTGCCATGAGTGTAGGACGTATTTCTACATTCCTCGATATTTATATTGAGCGTGACTTGAAAAAAGGCATCCTGACAGAGACAGAAGCACAGGAATTGATTGACCATATGACAATGAAATTCCGTATGGTTAAATTTGCCCGTATTCCTTCTTACAACCAGTTGTTCTCCGGTGACCCGGTATGGGCAACATTGGAAGTGGCAGGTATCGGTATGGATGGACGTTCCATGGTAACGAAGAATGACTTCCGTTTCCTTCATACATTGGAGAACATGGGACCTTCACCGGAGCCTAACTTAACCGTGTTGTATTCGTCTGATTTGCCGGAAACATTTAAGAAATATGCTTCTGACATTTCCATTCGTACAAGTTCCATTCAGTATGAGAACGACGATGTGATGAAACCGGTATGGGGCGATGACTACTCCATCTGCTGTTGTGTATCTGCTACACAGACAGGTAAGGAAATGCAGTTCTTCGGAGCAAGAGCAAACCTTGCAAAAGCACTGTTGTACGCAATCAATGGTGGTGTGGACGAAAAAGAATTTAATCAGGTCGGACCGGCTTACAAACCGATTACGTCCGAATACCTTGACTATGATGAGGTTATGGAAAGTTATGACCGCATGCTTGACTGGCTGGCAGGTCTGTATGTAAATATTTTGAACCTGATTCAGTATATGCATGATAAATATTATTACGAAGCTGCTGAGATGGCTCTTATTGATACCGATGTACGCCGTACATTCGCAACCGGTATCGCAGGATTCTCTCATGTAATTGACTCTTTGAGTGCAATTAAGTACGCAAAAGTTAAGACAGTTCGTAATGAAGATGGTATTGTAGTAGGATTTGAGACAGAGGGAGACTTCCCACGTTACGGTAACGATGATGAGCGTGCCGATGAGATTGGTGTATGGCTTCTTGGTACATTCCTTGATAAGATTAAAAAATATCATACGTACCGTGATTCCGAGCCTACAACATCGATTCTTACCATTACTTCCAATGTGGTATATGGTAAAGCAACCGGTATGATGCCGGATGGAAGAAAAGCATTTACTCCATTTGCACCTGGTGCATCACCAAGTTACGGAGCAGAGCAGAATGGTTTGCTTGCTTCCCTGAACTCCGTTGCTAAACTCCCATATCACTGGGCTTTGGATGGAATTTCCAATACGCAGACGATTAATCCGGACGCATTGGGACATAATGAGGATGAGCGTAAGAACAATTTGGTTCAGGTACTTGACGGATACTTCGATCAGGGAGCACATCACTTGAATGTCAATGTATTTGGAAAAGAAAAATTGTTGGATGCACAGAAACATCCGGAAAAAGAAGAATACGCAAACTTTACGATTCGTGTATCCGGTTATGCCGTTAAATTTATCGATTTGACCGAAGAACAGCAGAATGATGTAATTGCACGTACCTGCCACGGAAGAATGTAAAGAAAAGCTTCAAAAAAATTCTGGATGCACAGCCGGGAAGTTTGTCCCGGTTGTGCATCTTTTTCAAGTGAAAGAGAGGTAATTATGAAGGGATATGTTCATAGTATTGAGACATTTGGTCTGGTGGATGGACCGGGCGTGAGGTATGTACTTTTTGTACAGGGCTGTAAGATGCGCTGCCGGTATTGTCATAATCCCGAGACTTGGAAGATTTGCACAGATGAAGATGAAAAAATGGATGTCGGACTTGGCTGGCAGACGGCAAAAGAGGCATTTGACCGTGCTTACCGTTATCAGAATTACTGGAAAAATAATGGAGGAATTACGGTCAGTGGCGGCGAGCCATTGTTACAGATTGATTTTGTGACCGAACTTTTTGGGTATGCAAAAGAAAAGGGGATTCACACGACTTTAGACACCAGTGGAAGTATTTATGGTGAAGAACCGGCAACCGTTGAAAAGTTTGAAAAACTGATGGAAGTTACAGACCTTGTAATGTTAGATATCAAGGAAATGGATGAGGAAAAACACAAGAAATTGACCGGACGAAGCAACAAAAATATTCTTGCGATGGCAGATAAGATGAATGAAATGGGAAAAGAAATGTGGATTCGCCACGTTCTTGTTCCGGGGCTTACTGATGGCAAAGAGGATTTGAAAGCACTTCGAAAAAAACTGGATGAGTGGACGAATGTGAGCCGTGTGGAAATTCTACCGTATCACACACTTGGTCTTTTTAAATGGGAAAATCTTGGCATTCCGTATTCACTTGAAGGTGTTCCGGTGCCAACGGAGGAACAAGTGAAGGACGCAGAAGAAATATTGGGGATAAAAAAATAATAGGAAATCCTTGTAAAATGTGGTAGAATAGATAATAAATTACATGAAAAATAAAGGAGTTAAAAAATGAGTGAGTACAAATTAAATACAAGATGTGTGCAGGGGGGATATACACCGGGAAATGGGGAACCCAGACAGATTCCGATTATTCAGTCAACTACATTTAAGTATGATACCAGCGAGGATATGGGAAGATTGTTTGATTTGGAAGCAGAAGGGTATTTTTATACGCGTCTTCAGAATCCGACTAATGATATGGTAGCGGCTAAAATTGCAGAACTTGAGGGTGGTACAGCAGCAATGCTTACCTCTTCCGGACAGGCTGCCAACTTCTTTGCACTTTTTAACATTTGCGAAAATGGAAGTCATATTGTTTCTTCCTCCAGCATTTACGGAGGAACCTTTAACTTAATTGAAGTGACAATGAAAAAGATGGGAATTGATGTTACATTTGTTTCTCCGGACTGTACAGAAGAGGAACTGAATGCGGCATTCAAAGATAACACAAGAGCGGTATTTGGCGAGACGATTGCCAATCCGGCACTTACGGTTTTGGACATTGAAAAATTTGCGAGAGCAGCACATGCACACGGGGTACCGCTGATTGTAGATAATACATTCCCGACGCCGATTAACTGCCGCCCAATTGAGTGGGGAGCTGATATTGTTACTCATTCGACGACAAAATACATGGATGGCCACGGTGCAGCAGTAGGTGGCGCAATTGTGGATTCCGGCAAGTTTGACTGGATGGCTCATGCAGATAAATTCCCGGGACTTTGTACACCGGATGAGTCGTATCACGGAATCACGTATGCAGAGAAGTTTGGTAAGGAAGGCGCATTTATTACAAAATGTACCGCACAGTTGATGCGTGATCTTGGTTGTATTCAATCTCCACAGCATGCCTTTTATTTAAATCTTGGCTTGGAGTCTCTTCACGTGAGAATGCCACGCCACGTGGAAAATGCGCAGGCGGTTGCAGAATTCTTGGAAAGTCATGAAAAGGTAGCGCATGTAAGTTACTCCGGTCTTAAAAGTGACCCGTATTATGAATTAGGTCAGAAATATCTGCCAAATGGTGGATGCGGCGTTGTTTCTTTTGAATTAAAAGGCGGCCGTGCGGCGGCAGAAAGTTTTATGAAACGTTTGAAACTGGCAGCAATCGAAACCCATGTTGCAGATGCCAGAACGTGCTGCTTAAATCCGGCAACATCGACACACCGTCAGATGAATGATGAGCAGCTTTTGGCAGCCGGTATTCCGGCAGGCCTTGTTCGTATTTCTTGCGGACTTGAAGATAAAGCGGATTTAATTGCTGATTTAAAACAGGCGTTAGAGGATTAGTGGTACTATTGCGTATAAATGTGTCGGAAAGAAACAATTTAACGGAGGATTAAGTAATGGAGGAACGATTAAAGCGCCAGCTTGATTTTGCTTTGGAAATTGACAAAGAAAAAAATATTTTCAGACAGACTCACCTTTCCGGGCACGGACGCAACGAAAATGATGCGGAGCATGCCTGGCATATGGCGATTATGGCGTATCTTTTAAAAGAGTATGCGAACGAACCGGTTGATATTGCGAAAGTAATGCTTATGTGTCTGATTCACGATATTGTCGAAATTGATGCGGGGGATACCTATGCGTATGATGAGGAAGCGTTAAAGACGCAGAAAGCCCGTGAAGATGCAGCGAAAGAACGAATTTTTTCTATTTTGCCGGAGGAGCAAAAAGAAGAGTTTATGGCACTTTTCGACGAATTTGAAGAGTTTGCCACGCCGGAGTCGAAGTTTGCCCATGCGATGGATAATTTGCAGCCACTTATGTTAAATAACAGCAACGATGGTGGAGACTGGCGAAGGCATGAGGTCTGCGCAGAGCAGGTGTACGGCAGACAAAATAAAACACGCCTTGGTTCGGAGAAACTATATGAAATTACGAAACAGATTATCGAAGAAAATATTGAGAAGGGAAATATCAAACGCTGATGTTTTTTGCTAAAGTCTGTTGACTTTGGAAGTGAGGAAACAGCAAGTTGCTTTTCTAAATGCTAATATGCTGATATGATATTAGTATTGGAGGTGAAAACAATGGAAACAAAAAATGTGATATTAGAACTTCGTACGAAAAAGGGATTATCTCAGGATGAATTAGCTGAGAAGGTAATGGTTACAAGACAGGCAGTTTCACGCTGGGAAAATGGTGAAACTGTCCCCAATACAGAAACGCTAAAGCTTTTATCAAAGGAATTCAATGTTACAATTAATACGCTTTTAGGTGCTCCCAGACAACTGATTTGTCAGTGCTGTGGAATGCCTTTGGAAGATGAAATTGTTAGTCATGATAGGGATGGCTCTTTGAATGAGAATTACTGTAAGTGGTGTTATGCCGATGGAACTTATACCTACAGCAATATGGACGATTTGATTGATGTGTGTGTAAAGCATATGATAAATCAAGGCTTTACAGAAGAACAGGCGCGTGCTCATATGAAAGCAACTCTTCCGACATTGGATTATTGGAAGAAGTATGAACAGCTTAGCGATGATGGGCAGTTTGAAATGTTCAAGGAACAGCTGATTAAAGAAATCAATGAGCTTCCTATTGAAGGGATGCCAAAGGTTGAAAGGCTGAATGCATTAGTTGGGTCCTATGTGAACTTGGCATACCCATTACCAAGTGGTGCAAGTGTTAAGTTCCTAAACGACCAGACAACATATTTGGGAAATCAGTTAGAATCCGAGTTTGGTGATGCCAGATGTTATGGTATTTTAGCAAATATGGATTTTATAATGGTTTGCACATATGAGGCAGAAGGAAAAAATCCAGAGCTGATTCTTTATAAGAAAAGATAGGTATTTATAGCTAGCCATGTTGTGGAAAAAGAAAATGTTGACTGTATTTGCTAATATAACAAATACAGTCAATCATTTTATGGATAAGCGTTGACTGTAAAAAGGGTTTTAATCAAATAGGTCATAAAAATAATGAAAATAAATGACTGTTTTTGTGATAATGTTAATTTCAGTCAACAAATAAATCGAAAAGGTTGACCTAATTGAGGAAAAAACGATAATAGGTCATATAAAAATTGAAATATGGGTGGCTGTAAATGGAGTTTTTTGGAATCAGGTCAACAGCATAACCGGATGAAAGGAAAGAATATGGCGAACTTAATTATAGTATGTGGACCGCAGGCAGTTGGAAAAATGACGGTAGCAGAGAGTCTGAGAGATAAACTGAAATACAACATGATGATGAATCATGACAGTATTGAAATATCAGATAAGATATTTGGATTTGCTACACCTGCACAGAAGGAATTTAATTATTATATTAGAGAAAAAGCATTTCAGCTGGCAGTTAAACATAATGTGGATATGATATTTACTTATGTTGCCGCGTTTGAATTACAGAAAGAAATTGATTATCTAAAAAATTTGGAAAACCAATTTATAAAAAGCGGTGGAAAATTTTATTTTGTGGAGCTTAGTGCAGATTTAGAGACTCGTTTAGAGCGCAATCTGACACCGCACAGAATGGAAAGAAAGGCATCCAAACGTGATGTAAAATGGAGTAGAGAGAATTTACTTAGGGATGCACAAAGACATCAACTGAATACGAAAGATGGAGAAATCTTATTTGATAATCATATAAAAATTGATAACACAAATCTTTCGCCAGATGAAGTAGCAGATATGGTGATTGAGAGATATCACATTGCTGCAAATGAAAAAGACGAAAAGGAGTATCGTTACGGAATATGAAAATATACGAAGTTTCCGAAAGAACAACTAAATTGTTGACAAATATTATAAAAGTTTGGGAGCAGTCGGTTCGTGCAACGCATCTTTTTCTTTTCCCAAAGGAAAGAGGAAAAGGAATTGGCAGACAATTGCTGCAATATGGAATTCATAATTATGAAATTCGAGAAGTGGCAGTGAATGAGCAGAACCCACAGGCAGTAGGATTTTATGAGCATATGGGATTTGCAGCTTATAAAAGAACAGACCTTGATGAGCAGGGAAATCCATATCCGCTTTTGTATATGAAAAGAGGATGAGTATTTATAACTGACCGTGTTGCGGGAAAAAGAAAATGATGATGCTAATTTGTTGACTGGATTTGAAAAAGTTACAAATGCAGTCAACCATTTTCCGAGTAAGTGTTGACCGTAAAAAGAGTTTTAATAAAATAGGTCAAAAAAATAATGAAAATAAATGACTGTTTTTGTAATAATGTTAATTTCAGTCAATAAATAAATTGAAAAGGTTGACCTAAATGAGAAAAAAACGAAAACAGGTCAAATAAAAACGTAAATAGGGATGACTGTAAATGGAGTTTTTTGAAATCAGGTCAACAGGAAGATTGTTATTGTAGAAAAATTTATATGTATGATGATATTCGGAATTTTGAAATAAAAATATCGATGGATAATAGATGTTTGACATAATTCTAGTTTGATGTTAATATAGTGATAGAAAAAGTGCTACCGATAGACGGTTAGCCTGATTGTTTTTTTGCAAAATGATCGCTAAGTTTCTCAGGACTGGGCGGTCATTTTTGTGTTTTATCATTGCTCTTAGAACCAACGGTATAACCAAGAGCAAAGCATGTAATACATAAGCTGATGATGGCTATAAACAATTCCGTTGTAAGCATAAGCACAAATCCTCCTCATGAGATTTCCATAAAGGATTTCTATGTAAACGCAGGCTAATACTCCTGCGACGAAGGCGAACCGCCTACCGAATAGGGTAGCACTAATGATAGTTTAACACACATGTGTATAGTAATCAACAATTGCTTTTTTATACACCTTATTATTTGATACAAAACTGAGTTTGAAATGATGGGTTTGAGTGCCCACGAGACGCAAAGCTTTTCTGCGGAATTACGGAAAACAAAAAAGTGCTAACGAACAATTGACACAAACTACTCAACAAAAATATCGACCTTCCCCCCTTTTTATGTTATAATAACTCATTATGACTTAGGAAGGGGGCTTTTTGCATATGAACAAAGACAAGAAAAATGTTTGTATCGGGTTGTTAGCACATGTGGACGCAGGAAAAACAACGTTGTCAGAAGCCCTTTTGTATCAGGCGGGAGTGTTGAAAAATCCGGGACGTGTGGACAAGGGGGATGCCTACTTAGATACATTTGCGATGGAAAAAGAGAGAGGAATCACGATTTTTTCCAAGCAGGCAGTTTTTTCGTGGGAGGATATGCAGGTGACGTTGTTGGATACGCCGGGGCATATTGATTTTTCAGCGGAGATGGAGAGGACATTACAGGTTCTTGATTATGCCGTGTTAGTAATTAGCGGACCGGATGGGGTGCAGGGGCACACACAGACACTGTGGAAACTTTTGGAAAAATATCAGATTCCGGTTTTTATTTTTGTAAATAAAATGGATCAGCCGGGAACGGAAAAAGAATTTATTTTAGGAGAACTTCAGGCAAAACTAAATTCTTCGGTGACAGATTTTTCAGATTTACAAAGTGAAGAATTTTATGAGCAGGTTTCTCTTTGCGAAGAAGAAATGCTGAATCAGTATTTAGAACAGGGAGAAGTGGAAGTTTCGCAGATCGCAGAAAAAATCAGCGAGAGAAAGATTTTCCCGTGTGTGTTTGGGTCGGCACTGCGGATGGAAGGCGTTAAGCATTTACTGGAGGTAATGCAGACACTCCTTTTGGAGCCATCTTACGATGAGGTGTTTGGGGCAAAAGTGTTTAAAATAATGCGTGATGATAAGGGAGCCAGACTCACTTATGTTAAAGTGACCGGAGGGCAGTTAAAACCTCGTATGGAACTGTCCGATAAAAAGGGTGAGTGGACAGAAAAAATTAATCAAATCCGTGTGTACTCCGGAAGCCGTTTTGAGACTGTGGCACAAGCAGTTCCGGGTATGATTTGTGCGCTGACGGGGCTCACAAAGACGTATCCCGGGGAGGGACTTGGTGCAGAGTTTGACAGCGGTGCACCGGTATTGGAGCCGGTACTGACTTACCGCATTTTATTTCAGGATGGAGAAGAACCGGCAAAAATGCTTCCAAAACTTCGTGAGATTGAGGAAGAGGAACCGGCGCTTCACATTGTCTGGAATGAAGAATTACAGGAAATTCATGCGCAGGTGATGGGAGAAGTGCAGATTGAAATTATTAAGCGGTGGATTTTGGAGCGGTATGGTGTTTCTGTTACATTTGGAACCGGCAACATTGTTTACAAAGAGACGATTTGCGAGCCGGTCGAGGGTGTCGGTCATTATGAGCCATTACGGCACTATGCGGAAGTTCACTTGTGGATGGAGCCGCTTGCCGTGGGGAGCGGTGTTCAGATTTCGACAGACTGCAGTGAAGATAAGCTGGACAAAAACTGGCAGCGGCTGATTTTGACGCATTTGGCAGAAAAAGAACACAAAGGTGTGCTTACGGGAGCCGGACTTACCGATGTAAAACTTACATTAATTGCCGGCAGAGCGCATAATAAACATACCGAGGGCGGAGATTTCCGTGAGGCGACTTATCGTGCCGTGCGCCAGGGACTGATGCAGACGAAATCGGTTTTGTTAGAGCCGTATTATGAATACCGACTTATCGTGCCGGAAACGTCAATTGGACGGGCAATGACAGATATTGAGCGCATGGCGGGAAGCTTTACCCTGCAGCAGAATTTACCGCAGACAAATGGCGAAGGGGCACAACCGATGGCAGTTCTTACCGGAGAAGCTCCTGTCAGTACCATGCGGGATTATACGCAGGAAGTCACTGCCTACACAAAAGGACATGGACAGTTGTTCTGCTCGCTTTTAGGATATCGTCCATGCCACAATGCAGATGAAGTAATTGCCGCAAAACAGTACGATGCCGACCATGATGTGAAAAATCCAAGTGGTTCGGTATTCTGTGCACATGGTGCCGGATTTTTTGTTCCATGGAATCAGGTGTTTGACTATATGCATATTGACACGTCAAAACGGGCAAACAGAGATTCTTCTGAAATGGAAAATGACGTGACAGAGAAAAAAGAGCCGAAAAAGCAGGAAGAAGAATGGCTGGATGTATCAGAAATTGATTCCATTTTGGAAAGAAGTTCTTTTGCCAATCGTAAGCAGGGGGTTGTTTCACACAAAGGAATTTCTGCAAAGCGGGTAAGTTCTGTCAAAGAAAAGCCGGTTGGTTTGTCAAAGCCAAGAAAAAAACAGATGCCGGATGTTAATTACTTGCTGGTTGATGGGTATAATATTATCTTTGCATGGGAAGAATTAAAAATGCTGGCGCAAAGCGACATTGCGGCGGCAAGAGGAAAACTGATGGATATCCTGTGTAATTATCAGGGTTTTCATAAATGTGAGCTGATTTTAGTATTTGATGCGTACCGTGTGGCAAACCACAAAACGGAAGTCTTGGATTACCATAACATTCATGTGGTTTACACAAAAGAGGCGGAAACGGCAGACCAGTACATTGAAAAATTTGCTCACGAAAATGGTAAAAAATATCGTATTACCGTTGCAACATCCGATGGATTGGAGCAGATTATCATTCGCGGAGCCGGGTGCAGGCTTTTGTCTGCCAGAGATTTTGAAGCGGATGTGAAACGCTCAGAGCAGGCGATACGGGAAATTTTAAAAGAACAATAAGAATTGGAGGAATGACAAATGGCAGCAATTGAAATAACGAAGGAAAATTATGAAGCAGAAGTATTACAGTCGGACAAACCGGTACTGTTAGATTTTTGGGCATCCTGGTGTGGACCATGCCAGATGGTATCACCGGTAATTGAGCAGATTGGAGAGGAAAATGATTCGATCCGCGTCGGTAAAGTAAATGTGGATGAACAGGGTGAACTTACGATGCAGTTTCGTGTCGTGTCGATTCCGACATTGGTTGTTATGAAGGGTGGAGAAGAGGTAAACCGAATTGTTGGGGCTGCCTCGAAAAGCGAAATTTTAGCAATGCTGTAAAAGCAAAAGAAGGGGGAGTAAAAAATGACAGCGAAAAAGAAACGATTGCTTTTTATGGTGCTTGGCGTCTGTTTGTGTGCACTTATTGCGGTGTTGATAGGGGAGAGGGCAATATCAGACAATAAAAAAGAATACGCAGAAAGATGCAGTGAATTCGCTGGGATTTGGACAGATAAGGATAAGACGATATCTCTTGAGATACAGCGGGTGACAAGTGAGGCTATTTTCTTTTCTTTAGATGAAAAAAACAATCGACTGTTTTCTGGAAGAGCAGTTGGGGATGAAACCTATGAATTCACTTATAATTCGACGGGGAACATGTATCGGATGTCAATCCGGCCGGGAACGGAAAATAAGCTGACAATTCAGTTGTTAGACAAAAAGGTCAGATTAAATTTCCCGGGTGGAGGAATGAAAAAACAGAAACCGCCAAGATTTAATGGCATGCTGACGAAAAAAACGTCATTGGTGAATCAAAAGGCTTATTCACTTTCCGGTTATTTGGGAACAAAAAAGGAGCCAGCGAGAGCATTGAATCGGTATTGCTCGTTTAGCCGGTTAGAGGATGGCACGATATGGCGGGTGCATACGCTGCTCGACGAAACAGGGGAATATTTTAAAACGAATATATTGGGAATTACCATGAATTCAACATTGTCTGAGTGTAAGAGGGCACTTGGAAAGATGATATCTGAGCAGGCACTTGTCTGGAAAGGAATGCGGAGGCAGTATGAAAATGACAAGTATGTCAGCACCATTGTAACCAATGAATTTGGTGTTATAATAGAAATGGATTGTCAGCTTAAGAACCTGCCCGGGGCAAAGAGAGAAGGGGAATTTATTCTGAAAGGAAATACTTTGTACCGGTTTGCCGGGGATTATACTGGCGGAATAAAAATTACGATACCGGCAAAATGTAACCGGATTTCTTCGCATGCTTTTGATGCAGGAGAATATGGGTATTCACTCAATGAAAAGCGGAAATATACAAGGAACATTACGATTCCCAAAAAAGTATTTGTTGAAGAGGATGCGTTTGCAAATTGTGGTTCTCTTACGATAACGATTGCAGAGGGAACGACGAAAATAACGAAAAAAGCGTTTGCCCATATGGTTTCAGAAGAGTCCATGATGAAAAAAGTTAAGTGGGTAGAGGTAAATCTGCCTTCTTCCCTTGAAGTGGTGGAAGAGGGAGCGTTTGCTTTGGGAGAGTCCACAGACAAACTGCGCAGATTCTGGCAGATATATTCCTGGGATTCTGAGAGAATACCGGTACGTATAAATACCTTAAAGATAATGAGAGAATTTACACTTACATATATAGGAGATAATGCGTTTTGGGGAATTGATATGGATGGACTTCCACCAGGACTAACCTATCTGGGGACTAATTATACGGTTCAGCTGTATAGTTCGGGTTATGATTCCGATAGTAAGCTTGCGCTGCCCGTCTCGTTGAAAAAACTAAAATCTCATACCATTTATCTGTTGGATACTTTGGATAAACTGTATCTGCCAGATGATTTGGAGATTTTAGAGGATGATGCAATTTTTGGAGGCAGTGTACAGCAATTTGTATATAAAAGTGGATTAAATAAATTCAAACAGGAAAAAACATTTGGACAGTGGATTCGTTCCAAAGATGGCAGTGTCCTTTGCACAACAAATGTGATACAATATAATTCGAGATTAAAAAAGATGGAGATGGCATCGGGTGATTTTGAAAAACTACCTAATGAATATTACGAGAAATATAAAAAGAATTGTATTGTAGTGAAAGTGCCGGAAGGTGTTAAGGAAATTTGGGGAATGGCAAACCTTTCAACTTATGAGAAGGTAATTCTTCCGAAATCGTTAAAGAAGGTTAATGTTGAAGGAATTTTCTCAGATTTAACCGGACGAGTAGTGTTTCTTGGCGATAAAGTTCCGGAATTTACAGGAGAATGCGATATAAACCTGGGTGATGAGTTTGAAATCCGTGTAAAAAAGGGACTAGAGCGAAAGATGCTTCGGGCATTAAAAAAACATTTTTTAATGTCAAGTGATACGCTGAAAAGATATATTACAACTTTTTGACAAAACAAAGAATTAAACTATAATAGAATGTTGGGGGATAATCAAATTTTGAATTTTAGACCCTGGGCAGTATAAGATAGAATGGAGGAAAAAAAGAAATGAAACAATTGGTAAAGGGAATTGTCTTTGCGGCAGCAGCACTTATGCTTATGCAGGCACCGCAGGCACAGGCAAAGGTAAAAGTAAAAAAGGTAACGGTAAAGAGTAATTATGGAAGTAGTGTCCATGTTGCGGTTGGAAAAAAAGTGAAACTTACAACGACTGTGAAAGTATCACCGAATAAGTCGGCAAATAAAAAAGTTTCCTATAAATCTTCCAATAAAAAGATTGCAACGGTTTCATCATCAGGATATGTGAAAGGAATCAAAACCGGAAAATGTAAAATTACCGTGACATCCAAAAAGAATAAAAAGAAGAAAGCAAAAATTACGGTAACGGTCGTAAAGAAAGTAACATCCGTTGCGATTGAAAAGCCGAAAAATCAGTTATATGTAGGAAACAGTCTGACTCTGAAAGCGACTGTAAAACCGGCAAGTGGAAGCTATAAAAAGGTAACTTGGTCATCTTCGGACAAAAAGATTGCGACAGTTACAAAAGCCGGTGTGGTAAAAGGAATCAAAGCGGGAAACGTCACAATCAAAGCAACTTCTGTGGAGGGAAGTAAAAAAACAGCAAGTTTGAAAATGACTGTGATGGCAACCAACAGTGTCGGCATTGCCTCTGTGGAGGTGCTTAGCAACGATGTTGTCCGGGTATCTCTGGATAAAGCGAAGGCATTGACAAACAAACAATTTAAAATAGAAGGAAAGCGCTATTCTTATGGAACATATAACCGCACCTATTCCGTGGCAAGTATTCGTAACTATGATAATCGTACCTATGATATTAAGCTGACGGATGATTATAATGTAGAAAAAGATTCCTATGTCCGTGTCACAATCTCGGATTTGCCGGGTAATGGCGTAAAAACAATGGAAGCACAGGCGTTGTTTACCAAATTAAGCGAGCCAAAAGAAGAAAAATGGCTTGGCGTCGTTGGCGATGAGTGGAACAAAACAGTGGATTTAAGCGAGTACGGCTGTGGAAATCTTTCCTATCAGATTACGGGTGAGATTCCGGGAATTACCCGTAAAATTAAAAATAATGAAATCACATTTTTCGGGACATTGACAACTGTGACCGTGGGAACGGATATTACCATTAAGGCAACCGATGAAATGGGTACGAAGTTCACAAAAGTGATTCATGTGTATATTGGAAACGAATCTGTTATCGTGGCGAAAGCAGAGGATATGACGGTTGTGACCGGTACCCAGTTAGATGCAGTTCCATTTCTTGAGGTTCTTGGCGGCAGCGGTTCTTACAGCTATTCTGCAATTTCTCTGCCGGCAGGTTTGAAGATGGATGCGGAAACAGGAACGCTTAGTGGTAAAGTGTCCGGTGTTGGCGAATACCGTGTGCAGATTACGGTAAGTGATGAGAAAAATACAAACCGCATGGTTGAAACTTCTGCCCTTATCCGGGTGGTTGACCAAAGAAGAGTTGCCGGTCTTGTAGTAGATGAGAAAGGAGCGCCGGTAGAAGGTGTTTCTATCGTCTGCGAGAATTTGACGGATGGCAGCATTTTTACTTCGACAACGGATGAAAAAGGAAATTATGTTGTAAATGTCGGCGAGGGAACCTATCAGATTACAGCTTCGCTCGGCGAAAGAAAAGATGCCGTATACCGGTTTACAATTGGTTCCGGCGGAAGAGAACTTAATTTTACATTATAATAAATTGTAGTAGAAAGGAATTATTTTATGCTTGCAAAAATCGTAAGAGAATGTTATGGCAAAGAAATCAGTGAATGCGGGAAGGAAGAACTTTATCATGCTCTGCTTACGCTGGTGCAGAAAAAGGCAGGGGAAAAGGAAGAGAATACAGGAAAGAAGAAACTGTATTACATATCAGCAGAGTTTTTGATTGGAAAACTGCTAAGTAATAACCTGATTAACCTTGGGATTTATGAGGAAGTAAAAAAAGAACTTTCCGATGCCGGTAAAAATCTTACAGATTTAGAGGAATACGAGCCGGAACCATCACTTGGCAACGGTGGTTTAGGAAGACTGGCAGCCTGCTTTTTAGATTCCATTGCGACGCTTTCTCTGCCGGGTGATGGTGTCGGATTAAATTATCACTACGGTCTGTTCCGTCAGGAATTTAAGAACAGAAAACAGATGGAAGAGCCAAATCCATGGATGAATAAGGACAGCTGGCTGATTCGCAGTGACAAATCTTTTACGGTTTCTTTTGGCGGTTTCGATGTGAAAGCATCGTTGTATGATATTTTGGTGACCGGCTACGAGAGCCGGACGAACCGCCTTCACTTGTTTGATTTGGATTCTGTGGATGAAACGATTGTTCATGATGGAATTGAATTTGACAAGGAAGATATACGAAAAAATCTGACCTTATTTTTGTATCCGGATGATTCTGATGACAAAGGCCGTCTTTTGCGCGTGTACCAGCAGTATTTTATGGTAAGCTGCGGTGCACAGCTGATTCTTTCTGAAGCAAAGGATAGAGGCTGTAATCTGCATGACCTTGCAGATTATGCGGCAATTCAGATTAATGACACGCATCCATCCATGGTGATTCCGGAACTGATTCGTCTTTTGACAAAGGAGGGAATCCCGTTTGATGAAGCAGCAGAAATTGTAACAGATACCTGCGCCTACACGAATCATACGATTTTGGCAGAGGCACTGGAAAAATGGCCAATGTCGTTTATTGATGAAGTGGCACCGGCAATTGTTCCGATTATTCAGAAATTAAATGAGAAAATAAACGCACAGTATCACGATGAAAAAGTAGCAATTATTGATGGTGAAAATCGTGTTCATATGGCACATATGGATATTCATTTTTCACACAGTGTTAACGGCGTTGCTTATCTTCATACGGAAATTTTGAAAAATACGGAACTGCATAATTTTTATACCTTGTATCCGGAAAAATTCAATAACAAAACTAACGGTATTACATTCCGCCGCTGGCTGCTTCATGCAAATCCACTGCTTTCTTCCTTCTTATCGGAAACGATTGGAGATGGATATAAGAAAGATGCGGAAAAATTAAATGCACTTTTGGATTACCGTGATGACAAAGCAGTTTGCCGGAGATTATTAGAAATTAAAGATGCAAATAAAAAAGCACTTGCTTCTTATTTGAAACAGACACAGGGAATCAAATTGTTAGACAATGCGATTTATGATATCCAGATTAAGAGACTGCATGAGTACAAGAGACAGCAGTTAAATGCGTTGTATGCAATTCACAAATATTTGGAAATTAAGGCAGGTAAGATTCCAAAGCGTCCGATTGTTCTTTTATTTGGCGCAAAGGCAGCACCGGCGTACGTCATTGCCAAAGATATTATTCATTTGATATTGTGCTTGCAGCGTCTGATTGAAAAAGACCGTAAGGTGAGAAAACATCTGCAGGTTGTTATGGTAGAAAACTACAACGTCACAAAGGCTGAAAAACTGATTCCGGCATGTGATATTTCGGAGCAGATTTCGCTTGCCTCGAAAGAAGCAAGTGGTACCGGCAACATGAAGTTTATGTTAAATGGTGCAATTACTTTGGGAACCGAGGATGGTGCCAATGTGGAAATTCATGAGCTTGTCGGCGATGATAATATTTATGTTTTCGGAGAGGACAGTGATACGGTAATTGCCCGCTATGAGCGTGGAGATTACTGCTCAAAAGATTATTATGAAAAAGATTCGGAGTTAAAAGAAGCCGTTGATTTTATTGTCAGCAAGAAAATGCAGAAACTTGGTGACAAGACGATGCTTACAAGACTTTATAACGAGTTATTGAATAAAGACTGGTTTATGACATTCCCGGATTACAGAGCGTATGTGGCAGCCAAAGAAAAAGCCTATGCGGATTATGAAAACAGGGAAGAATGGGCAAAGAAAATGCTTGTCAACATTTCAAAAGCAGGTTTCTTTTCCTCTGACCGCACGATTTCGCAATACAATGATGAAATCTGGCACCTGTCAGAAGGTACTAAGTAAGGAAGGAATATTTAAATAACCCCATCCCTGGCGTGTGTGGGGGAGAGAAAGATCCGTGCTGGAGTTTTTCAGCCGGATTTTTGTCTCTCTTGGGCTCATGGAAGGATATTTACTTAAAAGCAGGGCAATGGCACCGCTTACAATTGGTGTGGACATGGAGGTGCCGCTTTTCTTTGAGTAGAGAGAGCCGTTTGTTTTGTCGGGAGGGCAGCAACTGATAATATGAGAACCGGGCGCAACGACGTCCGGTTTTTTGATGCAGGAAAACGTAGGACCTGCGCCGGAGTGAGAGGAAGGAATTACATCGGTTCTTTCGGCAAAATCATACGAGCCAACGGTGATAATTTTTCGGGAGTTTCCGGGTGCACTAATAGTCTGTGGGTCAGGTCCCTGATTACCGGCTGCAGCAACCACGATAATACCGGCATCCCAAAGCTGATTAACTTTGCGGACAAAAGCACTGTCTTCGGGATAGGCATGCCGGTCATTGGTGCCAATGGAAATATTTACAATGCGGATTTTTAAGCGCTCCTGATTTTTAAGAATCCACTTAAGCCCATTCATGATGTCATGAATGGTGCCGTTGCCTTTGTTGTTTAGCACTTTAACACCAATTAGATTTGCCTGCGGTGCGATGCCTTTGTATTTTCCATGAGAAAAGGTTCCTGCTCCGGCGGCAATCCCTGCAACGTGGCTTCCGTGGCCGTTGTCGTCATAAGGCGCAGGCTTTTGATAGAGAGCATCGTACCATCCGGTGATGCGTGAGCGGTAATCCGGATGCGGAAAAAGCCCGGTGTCAACAATCGCAACCCCGATGCCCTTTCCTAAAATTCCTTGTTTATGCACTGCTTCTGAAAAAACCGCTTTACGAACTCGATTCATCTGCTGACTTCCCCCGTAACTGTATATTGGTAATATATGCATTTTGTGACGAATCGTGTCAATTCAAAAATTTTTCAAATTAATGGTTGACCGTTGGTCATTTTTGTGTTACACTGCATATAGTTAAAGTGACTGATGGTCATTTTTGAAATTATTTATCAAAAAGTAGGAGGCGTACACGATGGTAATTAAGTTTGGTAAATGGCTTACCAGACACAAAGCAGTTGTCCTGATTATTGCATTTTTATTGTTAATACCTGCGACAATTGGTTATGTGTCAACGCGAATTAACTATGACTTGTTAAGTTATCTTCCGAATTCCCTTGAGACAGTATCCGGACAGGATACGATGGTAGATGAATTCGGGATGGGAGCCTTTTCCATGATTGTCGTAGAAGACATGGAGAAGAAGGACATTGTGGCTCTCAAAGAAAAATTGAAAAAAGTGAATCATGTGGAGGATGTTATCTGGTATGATGACGCAATGGATATTACAGTTCCGACAGAGATGCTCCCGGATAAACTTAGAGAGGGCTTGTTTAATGGGAACGCAACGATGATGATTGCCCTGTTTGACAATACAACATCGGCAGATTCAACGATGGATGCGATTACCGAAATGCGTGGTATTGTAAAGAAACAGGCATTTATCAGTGGTATGAGCGGTGTCGTTACCGATATTAAAAATCTGGCGATGGCAGAGATGCCGATTTATGTTGTTGTAGCAGCGGTGCTTTCGCTTCTCATTTTGTTACTGACGATGGATTCCCTGGTAACACCATTTATCTTTTTGCTTGGTATCGGTATGGCGATTGTCTATAACATGGGAACGAATATGGTATTTGGAGAAATTTCCTATATTACTCAGGCGCTGACAGCGATTTTACAGCTTGGTGTAACGATGGATTATTCCATTTTCCTTTTGGAAAGTTATGAAGCCAATAAAGTCAGGTATGACGGGGATAAAAACCGTGCAATGGCACATGCGATTTCCAATACATTTACTTCCGTTACCAGTAGTTCGGTAACAACGATTGCCGGATTTGCTGCACTTTGTTTCATGACCTTTAAATTAGGTATGGACTTAGGTCTTGTTATGGCAAAAGGTGTTATCATCGGCGTTATCGTATGTTTGACTGTTTTGCCGGCATTGATTCTCTGCTTTGATAAAGCAATCGATAAAACCACCCATAAGAATCTAATTCCAAATCTGGATGGTTTATCGAAAAAGATTGTAAAGGGATGGCCGGTTGTCTTAGTATTATTTTTAGTTTTACTGGGACCTGCGATGTACGGAAACAGCAATTACGAAATTTACTATGATATTGCGGGGGCACTTCCACAGTCACTGGATTCTGCCGTTGCAAATAAAAAACTCGAAGAGAAATTTAATATGAACAGCACCCATATCGTATTGATGAAAAATGGTATGGCATCCAAAGAAAAGAGTGAAATGTTAAAGAAAATTGAGGATGTGAAAGGTGTTAAATGGGCACTCGGAATTGATTCCTTTAAGGGGGTCAGCATTCCAAGCAGTATGATTCCGAAGAAACTGGAATCTAAACTAAAGAGTGATAACTATGAGATTGCCTTTGTCTGCTCCGACTATAAAGCAGCAACAGACGAGGTAAATTTACAGATTGCTGATATAAATAAGATTGTTAAGAAATACAGCAAAGATTCGATGGTAATTGGTGAGGCACCATTGACGAAGGATTTGCAGGATGTAACCGATATCGACTTAGTAAATGTAAACTATGTTTCGGTTGCTGCGATATTCCTTATAATTCTCATTACCTTTAAGTCCATTTTGATTCCGGTCATTTTGGTTATGGTAATTGAGTTTGCGATATTCTTAAATATGTCAGTGCCATTTTATACACACGAGTCGCTGCCGTTTGTGGCAAGTATCGTAATCGGTACGATTCAGCTCGGTGCGACTGTAGATTACGCAATTTTGATGACGAGCCGTTATCATAAAGAACGTGTGGTACGAAGAAAGAGTAAGAAGGAAGCAATCGATATTGCGCATAAGACTTCAATTAAGTCCATTATGATAAGTGGTATGTGCTTGTTTGCTTCAACATTCGGCGTAACGATGTCGTCAAGTATTGATATGATTAAGTCAATTTGTACGTTGTTGTCCCGTGGGGCAGTGATTAGTACAATCGTTGTTATTCTTGTTCTGCCGGCGATGCTGACAGTGTTTGATAAATGGATTTGCAAGACCACATGGGATATGCGGAAAATCGATTATTAGTTTGGAGGGACGATGACTATGAATAAGAAATTGAAAAAAACTTTACAATGTACAATGTGTGCTGTGCTTAGTCTTGGCATGGTAGTGTGCAACAGCTCTTTTGTAGAAGCAAAAAAAATCAAAAAACAGGAATCCGTTTATGTCAACGCGGCAGCAGATGGTTCAGTATCCAAGATTACTGTATCGGACTGGCTGAAGGGTGCAAATGAAACAACCGGAACCATTAATGATATTTCCGATTTGAAAAACATCTCGAATGTCAAAGGAGATGAGACATTCAAACAGAATGGTAAGGATGTTGACTGGAGCGGCGCCGGAAAAGATATTTACTATCAGGGTGAATCGGATGAAAAACTTCCGGTTGATATGAAGATTACTTACAAATTGGATGGTAAAGAAATTGCAGCAAAAGATATGCTTGGCAAGAGTGGAAAAGTGGAAATCCATGTTGCCTATACGAATAAGTCCAGCCGGAAGAAAAAAATTGATGGTAAAGAAACAACAATTTATACACCATTTGTTATGGTGACCGCAATGGTTCTTTCTTCTGACCATTTTGAAAATGTCGAAGTGGATAATGCAAGAGTAGTCAATGATGGTGATAATCAGATGATTATCGGCATGGGTGTTCCGGGAATGGCTGAGAACTTAGATTTGAGTGATGATATGGCAGATAAAATCCCTTCGGATTTTACGGTAACTGCTGATACAAAAGATTTTACAATTGGTAATACATTTACCTACGGAAGTGCCAGTCTTTTGAATGATTTGGATTTAGACGATGTGGATGAGTTAGATGATTTGGAAGAAAAACTGAATGATTTGACCGATGCTTCTGACAAATTAGTTGATGGCTCTGATGATTTGTATGATAATTTGAAATTGTTTGACAGCAAAATGGGCGAGCTTAACACTTCTGTGAAGAAGTTCCAGAAAGAGGGCGTAAACCAGTTGGCAAATGGAATCAGCACACTGGCAAAAGGTGCTCCGACATTAGTAAAAGGCGTTACCGATTATGCAAATGGTGTAACAACATTTGCAAAAGGAACCGCAAGTTATGTAGATGGTGCAGCAAAAATTACAAATGGATGTGCCTTACTTTACAAATCCGTAAAGGATATTCCAACTCAGATTCAGAGTTTTGATACCGGACTGAAGACCTACACCGGCAGTGTCGACAAACTTGGTTCAAAACAGAATGTTACGGCATTGAAATCCGGAGCAAAAGCGGTTAGTGATGGTGTGACATCGTTAAATACCAATCTGGCAAGTTTAGAAAAAACGTATGAGACTACGGATTTACTGTTAAAGAAATTGAAAGCGACCGGTGCAGATGCAACAACAGTTGCAACGTTAGAGCAGGTACTTGCCGGACAGAAACAGGCAATTCAGGCAATGAAACAGGCAACTTCCACAACCGGTGATTTAAAAGTTGGTGCTGAAAAAGTATCCGGCAGCGTAGCAACAGTAATGGACAGTTTGGATAAGCTGTCTGCAAACTCCTCAACTTTGACAGAAGCTTCTACAAAATTGAAAACCAGCATGCCGACATTGGTTTCCAGCGTGAAAACACTGAAAGAGGGTGGCGATACACTGGCGAAGAACAATAAGAAGTTAAAGAGTGCATCAAAGAAACTTGTGAAATCCGGAAAGACATTGAAAAAGAGCATTAAAACGGTAGGCAGCGGTGTGAAGAAGTTAGACAAGGGAAGCAAATCCTTAAAGAGTGCTGCCGGAAAATTGTCAACAGGTGTTGGTAAACTAGATACAGCAAGCGGTAAGCTGAAAGATGGAAGCAAGAAATTAGCCGACGGCATGAGCGAATTTAATAAAGATGGTATTGAAAAAATCAATGACACGTATGAAGAGGATGTCAAAGGTTTGATTGACCGTCTGAAAGCCGTTTGTGAAGTTGGAAAAGATTATAAGAGTTTCAGCGGCATTCACGGCTCTATGAATGGTGAAGTGAAATTTGTCATTGAGACAGCAGCCATTGAAAAAGAGGACTAGGTGATTTTGTATGGGCAAATTGGATGATAAGAAAAAGCAAAAGAGAGATTCTCTGCTGATGGCAGCATTTGCTCTATTTACGCAGAAGGGAATAAATGACACATCCATTTCCGATATAGCTAAAAAGGCAAATATGGCAAAAGGAACATTTTATCTTTATTTCAAAGATAAATTTGATATCCGCGACAAATTGATTGCAGATAAGGCAAGACAGGTATTTTGCCGTGCATTAGAGGAGATGAACCGGGTGCAGCTGGATTCATTGGAAGACCATGTAATCTTTTTGATTAATTCTGTTATTAATCAATTGAACCAGAACAAAAATTTATTGAAATTTATTTCAAAAAATTTAAGCTGGGGAGTTTTTCAGAAGGCACTTTTGCTGGAGAATAATGAAGATGGTGACAGTTTTTATCAAAGATATTATTTGCTTTTGGATCAGTCAGGAAGGATGTTTCGTAATCCGGATTTGATGCTGTATATGATTGTGGAGTTTGTTAATTCAACTTGTCATAGTGTAATTTTGCAGCAACAGCCGGTGACGTTAGAAGAATTAAAACCGGAGCTTGCCGGTGTGATTTGTGATATCATTCATAGGCAGGAAATTCGATAAAAAAGTCAGACCGTGTCTGTCGGTGTTTCGTAAGCCGGCAGGCACGGTTTTATTATGCAAAAGATACATGGTTTGTTTAGAATAATCTATTGCAAGAATTGTTTCCTTGCTTTACAATAGCCAAAAGAGTAGTTAATGAAAGCAGGGGGAATTATCATGAAGAAAAATCAACTGCCAAAGCAGGTATTAAATACGCTTTTGGCATATCAAATAAAATCCGATGATATTTTAGATGTTTGTCCGTTTGATTTATCTTTTGATTCGGAATATATCAGTGGATATTTGTTCTTGACAAGTACGAAAATCGGCGTTGCCAAGAGCCGCCATGAACAGATGACGGTTCGCTATTTCCGTGGAACGAAGACGGCAGATATGCAGTATGCAGAGGATGAAAAAGAATATATGCTGGAATGGTTTGATTTGGCGGATACTTCGCATATGAGAGTGGAAAAGCAGCTCGCGACAAATCTAGTCACAATTGATTATAAGGGCAAACCACTTTTATTAGCGGCGCTGACAAATCTGTATTTTGAACAGATGAATTTGTTTCGTAAAAGTTATAATAAGATAAAAAAATATCCAGAGGAAGCAGAAGAAGTGGAAGCGTCTGCGGATATTCAGGAGCAGAAAGCACAGTATTGTCCAAAGTGTGGAACGATGTACCCGGATCCAAAAAGAAAAATCTGTCCGAAGTGCATGAATAAACGTTCGATTTTTGGAAGAACGATGAAATATTTTCTTCAGTACCGTTTTAAGGTTATTATTATTTTTGCCTGCTATTTTCTGGCGGCCGGATTGAATCTTGTATGGCCTTATTTAAGCGGTACGGTATTGTATGATGAGATTCTGCCGGGAAAAGTTTCACAAAGTGAAATCGGGCGGTATGGTTTTGCTCTTTTGATGCTTGTGCTTGTAATGGTATTGTCAAAACTTGTACAGCAGGGCGTCCAGCTTGTACAGGGAACCTTGATGGCACAGGTGGTTGCAGCGACTGTGCGTGACATGAAGCAGGATGTATTTTCCAATATGGGAAGATTGTCACTTGGATTTTTTACAAGCAAGCAGACCGGTGGACTTATGACACGTGTGTTAAGTGATGCAAACCGTGTGACCGACTTTTTCTTAGATGGATTTCCGTACATATTTGTGCATGGCTTTACCATTCTTGCTACGTTTACGGTTATGTTCCGTTTGAATTGGCAGATGGCACTGGTAGCCTGTATTCTGCTGCCACTGTTAGTTTTTATGAGCGTGAAATTAAAGCCGAAATTGTGGAGTTTGTTTGGCAGACGCCACCGGGCAGAGCGTGCGGTAAATAACCGTGTCAATGACAATTTGACCGGTTCTCGTGTGGTAAAAGCTTTCGGACAGCAAAAGCAGGAAAAAGAGCGTTTCAAAGCGCCAAATGAGCGTCTGAAAGAGGCGGAAATACGCATTGTAAAATACAATAATAAATTTACGATTTTATATAATTTAGTGCAGGAGATTTCAAATATCTGGGTTTGGATTGTCGGTGTGATTCTGCTTCTGAATACGCATACCGTGGAACTTGGTGTTTTGATTACGTTTGTTGGCTATGTGGGGCAGTTAAACGGACCGATGAATTTCTTCTCCCGTGTATTTCAGATGTGGTCGGACAGTATCAATGCTGCCCAACGCATGTTTGAAATTATGGATGCCATTCCAGAGATTGAAGAAGTGGAAAATCCGAAGCAGATTAAAAATCCAAAGGGAGAAGTTACACTTTCTCATGTGAGTTTTGGCTACGAGACAAATCATCCGGTTTTGAAAGATATCAGCCTTCATGTAAATCCCGGTGAAATGCTTGGTATTGTGGGGCGTTCCGGTGCCGGAAAAACGACGCTTGTAAATTTGATTTCGCGTCTTTATGATGTGGATGAGGGAGAAATTTATCTGGATGGTATTCCGGTAAAGGAATTAGCTTTTCATGATTTACGGAAAAATGTGGCGATGGTATCACAGGACACTTATATTTTTATGGGAACGGTGGCGGACAACATCGCTTATGCGAATCCGGAGGCGACGAGAGAAGACGTAGTGCAGGCTGCAATTTTAGCAAGTGCGCATGAATTTATCGCCAATATGCCGGATGGTTATGATACCGTGATTGGAGCATCGGGTAAAGACTTGTCGGGCGGTGAAAAACAGAGGATTTCGATTGCCAGAGCAATTTTAGCAAATCCGAAAATTTTGATTTTAGATGAAGCGACGGCAAGTGTGGATACGGAAACCGAGAAAGCAATCCAAAATTCACTTAATTATCTGGTGAAGGGAAGGACGACATTGTCCATTGCACACCGCCTTTCCACACTGCGGGACGCAAACCATTTAGTTGTAATTGATGGTGGAAAAATCGTCGAAGAGGGTACGCATAAGGAATTGGAAAAGAAACAGGGAATTTATTATAAGCTGATGGAGTTACAGACGAAATCACTGGCTTTGAAAGGGGAATCGTTATGAGTGAAAATCAAGTCATCACAAATATGGAAAATGAAGTCGAGGAAATGACGGCAATTCACTATCTGAATCAGGACAATGCTGTTTTTGAGAGAACAGAGGGCGGCTTTTTATCTCTTTCTTACGAGGGAAAGAAGTGGGACAGGATTCAGGTGATTCGTCTGTTTCCATTTACTGAGCCGGATTCTTTTCTTTCGATTCGGACGGTAGAAGAACGCTCCCATGAAATTGGGGTAATAAAAAATATCAAAGAGGTAGATAAGAAAACGAGAAAAATGCTTTTGGAGCAGTTAAATCTTCATTATTTTACCCCGATAATTCAGAAGATTCTGGATATCAAGGATGAGTATGGTTATGCCTATTTTCATGTTATGACCGACCGTGGGGAGTGTCGCTTTACGATTAACATGGGAAGTAATGCGGTGGTGCGGTTAAGTGACTGCCGTCTTCTCATCACTGATTTGGATGAAAACCGGTTTGAGATACGGGATGTATTTGCTCTTTCGCAGAAGGAACAAAGAAAACTGGATTTGTTCTTGTAGGATAGAAAGTTTGAGGTAGCAGTATGATTTTAAGATATGAACTGCCAAAAGAGGCAGAGCAGGTTATTTCGCTTACGGACAACGAACGCATTTACTATGCGGTTCCGGTCGATATTGATGATGCCGGAAATTTTTTGGAAGACTCCTATTTTATTGTCACAAACCGCAGACTTTTTGTTGTGGAAAAGGGCAGTATCAAACAGGAATACGATGTTTCCAAATGTATCGATGTAAAAGCAGAGGCAAAAATCGGTGGCGGACTTTTAGTAATCAATTTTGACGGTGTTCCAAAGCACATTGTTCATTATTCGGCGAGACATTTATCGCGTTATGCTTACATTGCCAGAGGAATCCATATTCTGGCATCCGGCAGAGAGGAAGAGGTAGTCAGTACGGAATACGAGAAAATATGTCCGAAATGCCACCATGCGATACCGGGTACGAAATATTGTCCGCACTGCTCCAAAGAGGGCGGATTCTGGAAAGGCTTTTTGAAAATGGCGGCACCGTATAAGAGAAAGTTTGCGGGGATCATTGTGTTAATGATTCTGGCTGCCGTTGTGACACTCTTGAATCCGGAAATACAAAAGCATTTGGTGGACGATGTTTTGAAACGCAGAGAGGGTGGAATTTCAACCGCTTTTATCTGCCTTGGCATCATGTTTTTGTTAAGTGTCGGAATTGTTGTGATTAACATTTTAAAAACGTATTACTGTACGGTTTTAGGCGCAACTATTTCAAAAGATTTGCGGCAGCGGATGTTTTCCCACATTCAGATTTTATCGCTGAATTTTATCAATGACAGAAGGCCGGGCGAATTGATGAACCGAATTGTTTTTGATACGGGAAAGATTCGTGAATTTATGGAGCGAACTTTCTGTAATATGTTTACGGTCTGTTTTATTTTTGCCTGTGACATTATTTTTATGGTGTTACTCAATGTAAAACTTGCACTGCTTGCGTTTGTTTTCATTCCGGCGGCAGTATTTGTGACGTATGCGTTCCGAAAGAATATTCACAGACGGTTTCATTTGCAGTTTAAGAAGAGCGATGAGGTAAACAGCAGTTTGCAGGATGTGATATCCGGTATGCGCGTGGTGAAATCCTATGGAAAAGAAGAAAATGAGCGAGATAAATTCAATATGCTTACGGATGAGTTCTGTCGTGTACAGACAAAAAATGAAGTGTTTTGGGCTGTGTTTATGCCGATGGTAAGCCTTTTGATGGGAGCTGGTGTGTTCCTTGTGATTTATTTTGGTGGATTGGATGTATTAGGCGGCAGGATGACGACCGGTGAACTGCTACAGTTTGTAACATATACACAGCTTTTATATATGTATCTAAATTGGATGACAAATATGCCGAGGGAACTGATGAATCTGATTAGCAGTATGGAAAGAATCAATGATGTTTTGACACAGGAACCTTTTATTGAGGATGTGCAAAAGCCGATTCGCCTTGATGTGGAAGGAGAAATCCGGTTTGAGCATGCCTCGTTTGGTTACAAATCGTATCAGCCGGTTTTGGAAGATTTGAATCTTACGATAAAGAAAGGGGAAATGATTGGTATTGTAGGCGCATCCGGAACCGGAAAGTCTACGATTATCAATCTGATTATGCGTCTTTATGAGGTGGATGATGGTAAATTGTTGGTCGATGGGCATAATATAAAGGAAATCCAGTCGGATTATTTTCATTCACAAATTGGTGTGGTGTTACAGGAGACATTTTTATTCTCTGGGACAATTCTTGAAAATATCCGTTTTGCCAGACCGGATGCCTCATTAGAAGAAGTGATAATGGCGGCAAAAACGGCAAATGCACATGAATTTATATCACAGACGCCGGATGGGTATAATACATATGTGGGAGAAAAAGGACACAGTTTGTCCGGTGGAGAGAGACAGCGGATTGCGATTGCGAGAGCAATTTTGAATGAACCTAGACTGTTAATTTTAGATGAAGCAACGGCAAGTCTTGACACGGAGAGTGAATTTATGATACAACAAGCATTGGAGCGTTTGACCAAGGGGCGTACTACCTTTGCGATTGCGCATCGTCTTTCGACGTTAAAACATGCAGACAGACTTGTTGTAATTGACGGACATCGTGTTGCGGAAGTGGGGTCTCATGAAGAATTGATTGCAAAGAGAGGTATTTATTATCGACTTGTAAAAGCACAGTTAGCAATGCAGGGAGACGAAAATTTACCACTAGGAGGAAAGTGTGAAGCAGTTATTTAAGTTTTTAAGTTCATACAAAAAAGAATGTATTTTCGCCCCGTTGTTTAAATTGTTTGAGGCGACGTTAGAATTATTTGTGCCGCTTGTTATGGCAGCAATTATTGACCATGGAATCGGAAGCAGAGATTATGGTTTTATTGGATGGATGGGAGGTATATTGGTTCTTTTGGCAGCGGTTGGTTTGACCGCTGCTCTTGTGGCGCAGTATTTTGCGGCGAAAGCAGCTGTGGGATTTGCCGCCGGACTGAGACAGGCGTTGTTCCGTCATATTCAGTCCTTATCGTTTGGAGATGTTGACCAGGTAGGAAGTTCTACATTGATTACCCGTTTGACAAGTGATACGAACCAGTTACAGGCAGCTGTTAATATGGCACTTCGTTTGTTTCTGCGTTCGCCGTTTGTAGTGCTCGGTGCGATGGTTATGGCGTTTACAATTGATGTCAAGGCTGCGCTTGTTTTTGTAGTTGTCATTCCATTATTATCAATCGTTATTTTCGGTGTGATGTTTGTCAGTATTCCGATGTACCGCCGTGTGCAGGAGGCACTTGATAAACTGTTAGGAAGAACCCGTGAGAATTTGTCCGGTGTCCGTGTGCAGCGTGCTTTTAATAAGCAGGAACAGGAGAAGGAAAAATTTGCGGAAGAAAATCAGGCATTAAATAAGTTCCAGATGGTAGTGGGAAGAGTTTCCGCACTTACAAACCCGATTACCTATCTGATTATCAATGTCGGAGTAATTGCGTTAATCTGGATTGGTGCGCTGAAAGTAGATGCCGGTTATTTGTCTCAGGGACAGGTAGTTGCGTTAGTTAATTATACGGCACAGATTTTGGTAGAATTAATCAAACTGGCAAACATGATTGTTATGGTAAATAAAGCGATTGCCTGTGGTGACCGTGTGCAGGAAGTCTTTGAGAGAGAACCGGGACTTTCTACGCCGAATGAGGAGACAAAGCCGGGGGATGGCGACATTGCTGTTTCATTTGAACATGTCGGTCTTGTCTATCCGGGAACCCATACGGAATCCCTTACCGATATTCATTTTTCCGTGAAAAAGGGAGAGACCGTTGGCGTTATCGGTGGTACCGGTTCCGGAAAAACATCGTTAGTTCATTTGATTCCGAGATTTTATGATATTACATCCGGTAAATTACTCGTTGATGGCGTAGAGGTTCATAAGCAGTCACTTGCCTTGTTGAGAAAACGGATTGGTGTTGTGCTTCAGAAAGCCGTTTTGTTTGAAGGAACCATCCGCTCCAACCTGCAATGGGGCAAAAAAGATGCAACGGAAGAGGAAATGTGGAAGGCGCTTGAAATTGCTCAGGCAAAAGAAGTTGTTCTTGGAAAACCGGATGGACTGGATTCGGTTGTGGAGCAGGGAGGGCGAAATTTCTCCGGCGGACAGAAACAGCGTCTGACAATTGCCAGAGCATTGGTGAGAAGACCGGAAATATTGATTATGGATGATAGTGCCTCGGCACTTGATTATGCAACGGATGCCGCTCTTAGAAAGGCAATTCGCGAAGAATTAAAAGATATGACACTTTTTATTGTTTCCCAGCGTGCGGCTTCGGTGCGGAATGCGGATAAGATTGTTGTGCTTGATGATGGCGTGATTGTAGGAATGGGAACGCATGATACGCTGATTGATTCCTGTGAGGTCTACCGGGAAATTTATGAATCCCAATACGGAAAGGGGGCAAGATAGTCATGACGCAGAAGGAAACGATAAAAAAGGTGCTGCATTATATCCGCCGCTACCGGTTTTTCCTGATTGTTTCTCTTGTACTGGCGCTGATTACGGTTGTGCTTACCCTTTACGTGCCGATTCTTACCGGACAAGCAGTGGATTTGATTGTAGGAAAAGGACAAGTTGATTTTGCCGGTGTTTATCACATTTGTGTGAAAATCGGAATTGCTATTTTGCTTACGATGGCGGCACAGTGGGTGATGAATGTTGCCAATAACAAAATCACTTACAGTGTTGTGCGTGATATCCGTACGGATGCTTTTGAGAAAATTCAGATACTTCCGCTTAGTTACATTGACAGTCATTCTTATGGTGGAATTGTGAGCCGTGTTATTGCGGATGCCGACCAGTTTGCCGACGGATTGTTGATGGGATTTACCCAGTTGTTTACCGGTGTAATTACGATTTTAGGAACGCTTGGCTTTATGCTTAGTGTCAGTGTTCCGATTGCATTAGTCGTTGTGGTTTTGACACCGGTATCTCTGTTTGTGGCAGCGTTTATTGCGAAAAGAACATATCAGATGTTTCGTATGCAGTCAGAGACCAGAGGGGAGCAGACGGCGCTGATTGAAGAAATGATAGGCAACCAGAAAGTAGTTCAGGCATTTGGACAGGAGAATGAAGTAGGAGACCGTTTTGATGAAATTAATGACCGTCTTTCTAAGTATTCGCTTCAGGGAACCTTTTTCTCATCCATTACCAATCCGTCCACTCGTTTTGTCAATGCGCTTGTGTATGCGGCAGTTGGTGTGTTTGGTGCTTTTTTCGCGATTCAGGGCGGTATTTCGGTTGGGCAGCTTTCCTGTTTCTTAAGTTACGCAAACCAGTATACAAAACCGTTTAACGAAATTTCAGGTGTCGTGACAGAACTTCAAAATGCGATTGCCTGTGCCGGACGAGTGCTTGAGTTGATTGAAGAAACACCGGAGATTCCGGATTCAGAAGATGCCATAAAGCTTGGCAAAGCAGATGGAAAAGTGGAAATTGAAGATGTGTATTTTTCTTATGAGCCGAATCAGAAATTGATTGAGCATTTTAATTTACAGGTAAAGCCCGGACAGCGTGTAGCAATTGTTGGTCCTACCGGTTGTGGTAAAACGACGTTAATTAATCTCTTGATGCGGTTTTATGATGTAAATTCCGGTGCAATTAAAGTAAGTGAAAAAGATATCCGGAAAGTGACGAGAGAGAGCCTTCGTGCTAATTATGGTATGGTGCTTCAGGAAACGTGGTTAAAGCAGGGAACCATCCGGGAAAATATCGTGATGGGGCGTGAGAATGCGACGGACGATGAAGTGTTAGCAGCGGCAAAGGCAAGTCATGCACACAGTTTTATTAAGAGACTTCCAAACGGTTATGATACCGTGATTGGTGAAGATGGCGGAAGTTTGTCGGCAGGACAGAAACAGTTGTTATGTATTACGAGAGTAATGCTTTGTCTGCCGCCAATGCTGATTTTGGATGAGGCAACTTCATCTATTGATACACGTACCGAGATGAGGATTCAGAAGGCGTTTGCTACGATGATGCAGGGTAGAACGAGTTTTTTGGTGGCGCATCGTTTGTCAACCATTCAGGAAGCAGATGTGATTCTTGTGATGCGGGATGGAAAAATCGTGGAGCAGGGAAATCATGAAGAACTGTTAGCTGCAAATGGATTTTATAAGAATTTGTTTGATGCTCAGTGGAGCTAAAAGAATAAAAAAGACCTGCCGTGTGGTTTACTGCACGGCAGGTCTTTTCTTTTTTATTAACCCATTTGTACGGTTACAGAAACTTGTTTTTTGGATGCGTCATACGGAATTACGGTTGTCTGTCCAAGACTTTGTCCGTCAACAATTAATTCCTTTACACCTTTTTCAATATTATCCGGATTCTTTACTTCAATGTTGTATTCAACACCGCGGAATGTACGGGTAATTGTAAAGTCACCAAAGTTTTTCGGAATACATGGATTCACGCTCAATCCTTTTAATGTTGGCTCAACACCTAAAATGAATTGGGATACATTTAAGAAGGTCCAGGCGGCAGTTCCTGTGAGCCAGCTATTTTTCGCCTCACCAAATGTCTTAGCATCTTTTCCGGCAATCATCTGGGAATAGACATATGGTTCGGTGCGATGGATTTCACTGATTTCTTCTAAATAAGCCGGGCAGGTTTTGCGGTAAATTTCAAAAGCTCTGTCACCGCGTCCAATCTGTGTTTCAGCAGCGGAAATCCAAGGGTTATTGTGACAGAAGATACCAGCATTTTCTTTGTATCCCGGTGGATAAGAAGAAATCTCACCAAGGTTTACATAGTATCTTGTATATGGTGGCTGCAAAAGCACAATACCATATTTGGTATCCAGTTTTTCTTTTACGGAATCCAATGCTTTTTTAGCAAGACCGTTTTCTACGCCGACACCTGCCAATACACAGAAGCCCTGAGGTTCAATATAAATCTGTCCCTCTTCACATTCTTTGGAACCGACTTTGTTGCCGTCTGCGTCGTAAGCACGTAAGAACCATTCGCCGTCCCAACCGCTTTCTTCAATGGCTGCGACCATTTTTTTTACTTCTTCTCTGGCTCTTTTGGCTTCTTCCGGTTTATTAATTGCGTCGCAGAGGTCAGCGTATTCTTTACCGTATTTGACAAACATACCGGCAATAAATACCGATTCAGCAACCGGTCCTTCGCTTGGGCCAAAGGTCTGGAAGGATTCGCCCGGTTCTTTGGAAAAGCAGTTCAAGTTTAAGCAGTCGTTCCAGTCAGCGCGTCCAATCAATGGAAGATTGTGCGGTCCTTTGTGGTTGACTGTGTAGTTAAAGGAGCGTGTTAGATGTTCAAACAAACTTGTTGCCACGCTAAAATCATTATCATAAGGAACGGTTTCGTCCAAAATGGAGAAATCACCGGTTTCACGGATGTAAGCGGAAGTTCCGGCAATCAGCCACAATGGATCATCGTTGAATCCGCTACCGATATCACTGTTTCCTTTTTTTGTTAATGGCTGATACTGGTGGTAAGCACTGCCGTCAGCAAACTGTGTGGATGCGATATCGATGATTCGCTCTCTGGCGCGGTCCGGAATCAGGTGGACAAAGCCAAGCAAATCCTGACAGGAATCACGGAATCCCATGCCTCGTCCGATTCCGGACTCATAATAAGAAGCGGAACGCGACATATTAAAGGTAACCATGCACTGATACTGGTTCCAGATATTTACCATGCGGTTTAATTTTTCATCCCCTGACTTCACCGTATAGTGGGAGAGGAGACGGTTCCAATGCTCATTCAATTCGTGGAAGGCATCGCTTACCTGCTCTTTCGTTTGGTATTTGTTAAGCAGTTCGTCTGCCGGTTTTTTGTTAATTACATTTGGTGCTTCAAATTTATCATCCGGGTCATTTTCGCAGTAGCCGAGAACGAATACAAGTGTCTCACATTCACCCGGTTTCAGTGTCAGATTAATCTGGTGTGAACCAATCGGATACCAGCCGCTTGCGATCGAATCGGTAGCATTTCCCTGTTCGATGGCAAGAGGGTCTGCAGCACTGCGGTATGCACCAAGAAAGGCGTCGCGGCTTGTATCAAATCCGTCAATATCATGATTTACGGCAAAGACCGCATAATGGTTGCGGCGCTCGCGGTATTCTGTTTTGTGGTAAATGCGGGAGCCGATAATCTCTACTTCTCCGGTATTTAAGTTCCGCTGGAAGTTTGTCATATCATCCATTGCATTCCAGAGACAGAACTCAATATAGGAAAATAAAGTTATGGTGCGCTCGCAATCTGTTGTGTTGGTAATTGTGATTTCATTGATTTCACAATTGTCGTGAACCGGAACAAAAGTCAAAAGATTTGCATTGATTCCATCTTTCTCAGATATAAAGCGGGTGTAACCCATGCCGTGGCGGCATTCATAGGAATCCAAATCTGTTTTGACCGGCATCCAACCGGGATTCCATACGGTATCACCGTCTTTTATATAGAAGTAACGGCCACCCTCATCGTTTGGAATGTTGTTGTAGCGGTAACGTGTCAAGCGCAACAACTTTGCATCTTTATAGAAACTGTACCCGCCACCGGTGTTGGAAATCAAAGAAAAGAAATCCGTGCTGCCTAAATAGTTAATCCAAGGCAGTGGTGTTTTGGGGGTTGTAATCACATATTCACGATTGGCGTCATCAAATTTTCCGAATTTCATAGAACCTCCATTCCGATGCTTTGCAAAGCATCCTTATAATTGTATTAGCATAATGTCCCCAGACGGAGTGCTCCGCAGCTTTGTTGCACAAATCGCTTCTTCCTCATATTTTGCGGTTATCAAGGTCAACGTTTCTTTCGTGCAAGCACGAAAAATCGTTGACTTTGATAACCTGGGGACTTACGAAAACGATTTCGTGATAATTTCATTATATAGGAAGTCGAAGGGAAATGCAAGCAAGATATTTGTGCAATTCTAACAAAAAAAATTAAATTAGTATTGACTCTTTGTGAAAAGTGTGGTACAGTAGACTTACGAAAACGATTACGGAAAACGAGGAATGCTCATGGTATCAATGAAAGACATCTCAGAGACATGCGGTGTATCGATTGCGACAGTAAGCAAAGCATTGAATGGACGCACTGATATAAGTACTTCGACAAAAGAACGGGTGCTTGAGGTGGCTAAGAAGATGGGCTATGTACCAAACTCATCCGCTCGTGCACTGAAGACAAACCGTACTTATAACATTGGAGTGTTATTTGCGGATGAAGCGCGAAGTGGTTTGACCCATTCCTATTTTTCTCCGGTGCTTGACAGCTTCCGACAGGGAGTGGAAGAAAAGGGATATGATATAACTTTTTTGGGAAGGCATGTGGGAAAGAGTGAATTGTCCTATAGTGAACATAGCAAATATCGCGGAGTCGATGGTGTGATTGTTGCTTGTGTGGATTTTGAAGCGGAAGAAGTAAAAGAGTTGCTTCAAAGTGGTATACCGGTTGTGACAATCGATTATATATTTAATGACAAGGCATGTGTTATGTCGGACAACATTAGAGGAATGGAACAATTGGTTTCTTACATTATACAATGTGGACATAAGAAAATTGCTTATATCCACGGCGCGGATTCTTTTGTTACTAGAAGCCGTATCGGAAGTTTTTTGCGGACGATGAAAAGGTATGGGATAGAAACCGAAGACAGATATATTCGGGAAGGTATTTACCACGCACCGGATGTATCGGCAAAAATTACTCACGAATTATTATCATTGGAAGATAGACCTACTTGTATTGTTTATCCGGATGATTTTTCTTGCATCGGAGGTATTAATGTGATTCGAAGCAAAGGACTTTCGATTCCTAATGATATCTCAGTAGCCGGTTATGACGGACAAAGAATTGCCCACGTGATTGAGCCGAAGATAACGACTTACCGGCAGAATACAGAACAAATCGGAAAAGTCGCAGCAGCAAAGTTGGTAGAGCTGATTGAACAGCCGGAACTGGCACTTGTTGAAAGACTTGATGTACAAGGAGAATTAATACGAGGATGTTCAGTTCTTTCGATGAAATAATAAAAGTTATTCCTTAAAGGAATGACACGAAACTGTTCACAACTTTCATGAAGAAATTTGTGGAAGAATTAAAAAAATCATTATTTTAGGAGGGTATTGATTTATGAGGAAAAAATGGTTAGCGCTGGCATTGTCTATGGCTATGGTAGTTGGTTCAATTACCGGATGTGGCGGAAGTGACAGCAACAAGGATGCAAGTAATTCATCAAAGAGCAACGATTCAGCAAAAGTGGAAACCGTAGCTGATGGTGGCGGAAAAGTTCTTAACATTTATGTTTGGAACACAGAGTTCAAAGAGCGTTTTGAAAAGTATTATCCGGATTACAACAAAGATACACAGAGTATCGGTGATGTAAAAGTTAAATTCGTGACAAACACAAACGAAGGTGGTGTTTATCAGAAGAAACTGGATGCTGCTTTGAAAAAACAGGACAGCGCAAGTGCAGATGACAAAATTGATATGTTCCTCTGCGAGATGGATTATGTAAACAAGTACACGAATACAGACATGGCTCTTGATATTAAATCACTTGGACTTACCGATGATGATTTGAGCCAGATGTATGATTACACAAAACAGGCTGCTACAAAGAGTGATGGTACTCTTCGTGCTGTTTCATGGCAGGGCTGCCCTGGTGGATTTGTTTATCGTCGTTCTATCGCAAAAGAAGTATTTGGAACAGATGATATCAAAAAGATTCAGGAGCAGGTATCTGACTGGGATAAGTTCGCAGCAGCAGCTGAGACTTTGAAGGGCAAAGGATACAAGATGCTTTCCGGTTATGATGATGCACTTCGTGTATACTCAAACAACGTAAGCCAGAAATGTGTAAATGATGAAGGTGTTATCCAGATTGACCCATCCATCGAAAAATGGATTGACACAACAAAAGAGTATACTGACAAAGGTTACAACAACGGAACAAGCCTTTGGGCTGAAGAGTGGACTGCTGACATGGGCAAAGATAGTAAAGTATTTGGTTACTTCATGCCTGCATGGGGCATTAACTTCTCCATGGCAGAAGGATCCGGTGCTAAGAAAAATGATGACGGTACCTTTACACCGGGCGGAAGTTACGGTGACTGGGCTGTAGTAACCGGACCACAGTCATTCAACTGGGGCGGTTCCTTCATCTGTGGAGCAGCTGGAACAGATAATGCAAAATTGGTTGCAGACATCATGAAGAAACTCTGCTGTGACAAAGACATCATGTTCAACATCAGCAAAGACACTTCAGACTTCGTAAACAACAAGGCAGCAAACAAAAAGCTGGAAGAGGAAAATGTAACATCTGACTTCCTTGGTGGACAGTCTCTTGTAAAAGCTTTAAGTTCAGCAGCTGACAACATCAATTGCAGCAACGTATCTCCTTATGACCAGATGTACATCGAAAGCTTGATGGCTAAGATGAAAGATTACTATCAGGGTAAAGTAAGCAAAGAGAAAGCAATTGACAACTTCAAGAACGAGGTAATCAAGAGTTATCCGGATTTGAAAAAATAATGGGTAACAGCTTAGAAACGAATTAGTTTTCTGGCGGGACGGGGTGCCCCTGTCCCGCCATTTTTATCAAAAGGTAAGGGGGATTTTATGGCTGGAAAGAAAGATGTGACGGCGTATAAACGTCCGCACAAATTAAAGTATGGCAAATGGGGCCTGATTTTTATCCTTCCGTTTTTCATTTGCTATGGTATATTTCAGTTATATCCGTTGATTGCAACATTTTATCGAAGCTTTTTTCATGACAAAACGGATATTTTCCTAAATAGTGTATTTGAGTTTGCCGGGTTTGAAAATTATATCGACCTTTTTACCAAATATGATATTGTAAAATATTTTGGTAATACGATGTTATTGTGGCTGCTTGGATTTATTCCGCAGATTATTGTATCATTGCTTTTTGCATCTTGGTTTACTGACATTCGATTAAAATTGAAAGGTACTGGTGCGGTTAAGGTTATTTTGTATTTACCGAATATGCTGATGGCCTCATCCATAGCAGTATTGTTTGGTAAACTATTTGCAGTAACCGGACCAATCAATCATATATTAGGAACGTCCATTCACTTTTTGGAAAATGAGTGGGGCATTCGCTTAATCATTGCCTTTATCAACTTCCTGATGTGGACGGGTAATACGACCATCCTTCTGATGGCAGGTATTATGGGAATTGACCCAGCTCTTTATGAAGCGTCTGCAATTGATGGTGCGAGTGCGAAACAGCAGTTTCGACGGATTACCATGCCGATGCTGAAACCAATTATGTTGTACGTTATGATTACTTCCATGATTGGTGGTTTGCAGTTGTTCGATATTCCGAACCTGATTGTAAACCGTGGTGGTACAAATGGCGTGGCTTCGACTGTTGTTATGGATATCAGTACGAGAATCAACTCATCACAGGGTGACATGGGTGTTGCCGGTGCTGAATCCGTTGTATTGTTCTTGGCTGCCGGTCTGATTGGAATCTTTATGTTCCGTATCATGCAAAGTGATGAGGATAAGGAAATAAAGGCTCGTAAAAAAGCAGAACGAAAAGCCAGAAAACAGGCAAAGGGGGTGCAGTAAATGGCAAAATATGCAAATTTGTCAGCGGACGAAATCCGCGGTCACCGTATGCTTGTCTTTCGTCGAACGGTTGCCTATATTGTTTTGATATTGGTATGTATTATCTGTATCTTTCCGTTTGTTATGCTCTTGGTAAATACAACAAAAGATACATCGACATTAAAAACGACATTTAGCCTGCTTCCGGGCGGTGATTTTGTCAGAAACTTTACGAATGCAATTAACGAGACAAAAGTAGCGGTTCTGCATTCGATGTTTAACTCATTAATTGTAGCAGTGATTTCATGTGTTACCAGTGTGTATATTGCGACACTTACTGCTTACGGATTATATGCTTACAATTTCCGCTTAAAAAAGGCAGCATTTGTGTTCATCATGGTTATCCTTATGGTGCCGACACAGGTTTCTGCACTCGGTTTTGTGGAAATGATGGATGCATGGGGAATTAAAGATTCATTTATTCCTTTGATTTTCCCTACCTTGGCATCTCCGGCAGTATTCTTCTTTATCAAACAGTATATGGAGAGTTCACTGCCACTTGAAATTGTGGAAGCCGGTCGAATTGACGGTGGACATGAATTTTACATCTTTAACTTTGTCGTTATGCCGATTTTGAAACCGGCATTGGCGGTGCAGATGATTTTCCAATTTGTTGCTTCTTGGAATAACTATTTCCTGCCACAGTTATTGATGGATAACAGTAGTGAAAATGCTACACTTCCATTGGTTGTGGCAAGTTTGCAGGCAGAAGCTTATCTGACGGATTTGGGCGAGATTTATATGATACTTGGTTTCGCAATTATTCCGTTGATTGTTGTATACTTGTGTCTGTCAAAATTTATTATTCGTGGTGTTGCCCTTGGCTCTGTAAAGGGTTGATGACAATCAGAAAACAAAAAGTGCTTGCGTAGAAATAAAAGTAGGATCGGTGCGATACAGAATTTTTGTATGAGTTCTCTGTATCGCATCGATTTTATTTTATGATAAAAAACTTTACTATTTTGTTAAAGAATGATAAAATTTATCAGTAGGTATAATTATTGGGAAATGAGAATACCAACAATTTTTTTTTAGCCGAAAGGAGAAGGAATGTGAACGAACAGCAGCAACAAAAACTGGACGAAATTCTGAAAAAACATGAGTATAAAAGCAATCTTGTGATTGCGATTATGCAGGACGTTCAGAAAGAGTATCACTATCTTCCGGAAGAGGCATTATGTTATATTGCCAAAGAGTTGAAGATGAGTGAGGCGAAGATTTATGGGGTAGCGACATTTTATGAGAACTTTTCTTTGGAACCAAAGGGTAAATTTGTCATTAAAATATGTGACGGTACAGCATGCCATGTACGAAAATCAGTGCCGATTTTGGAAGAGTTTCGTAAAACGCTTGGGGTTACACAAGAAAAGCCAACTTCTGATGATATGCTTTTTACTGTTGAAACGGTATCTTGTCTGGGAGCCTGTGGTCTGGCACCGGTATGTACGGTAAATGACCATGTGCATCCATCCATGACACCCGAAAAGGCGCGGGAACTTATTAAGCAGTTAAAGGAGGAGGCAGCGAATGAAAATTAAGAATCGTGAGGAACTGATTGCGAAGCAAGAGGAATATCGTGCTTCTTTAAACAGTCAGAGAAAACAAATCCTGATTTGTGCCGGAACCGGCTGCGTAGCCGGAGGCTCATTAGAGATTTACGCAAAAATGAAAGATATCATTGAGGGCAAAGGATTGAAATGTGCTCTTGTTCTGGAAAAAGATCCGCATGGAGACAGCATTGGATTAAAAAAGAGCGGCTGTCACGGTTTTTGTGAGATGGGACCGCTTCTTCGTATTGAGCCGATGGGATGGCTGTACATAAAAGTGAGTCTGGATGACTGCGAGGAAATTATCGAAAAATCCATTATTGGAGATGAAGTTATTGACCGTCTGGTGTACAAAGACCAGGAGGGAAATCCATATGTGAAACAGGAGGATATTCCGTTTTACAAGCAGCAGACTCGTATTGCACTTGAGTACTGCGGACATATTAATGCGGAAAGTATTGCTGAGTATCTGGCTCTTGGCGGCTATAGTGCCGTGGCAAAAGCTTTATTTGATATGACGCCTCAGGGCATTGTCGATGAGATTACGGAGTCCTGTCTGCGTGGCCGCGGAGGCGGTGGATTCCCTGCAGGAAGAAAATGGCAGCAGGTGTTAGACCAGAAGGAAGAAGAAAAATATATTGTTTGTAACGGTGACGAGGGTGACCCGGGAGCCTTTATGGATCGTTCCATGATGGAAGGTGAGCCGCATCGTGTGATTGAAGGTATGCTGATTGCTGCGATTGCGACGGGTGCGCGTCACGGTTACATTTATGTGCGTGCAGAGTATCCGCTTGCCGTTGAGAGACTTCAGACAGCCATTGACAAGGCAATGGACCGCGGACTGTTAGGAAAAGATATTTTAGGTTCCGGTTTTGATTTTGATTTACATATCAGCCAGGGAGCCGGTGCATTTGTCTGTGGTGAGGGAAGTGCGCTGACAACATCAATTGAAGGAAACCGCGGTATGCCGCGCGTGAAACCACCAAGAACGGTAGAGCATGGTTTGTTTGACAAGCCGACAGTTTTAAATAACGTTGAAACATTTTGTAATGTACCGCCGATTCTGTTAAATGGTGCCAAATGGTATCAGGGCTATGGACCGGCAAACAACCATGGTACGAAAGCATTTGCCCTTACCGGCAATGTGCAGAATACCGGTTTGATTGAGGTGCCAATGGGAACGACGCTGCGTGAAGTTATTTTTGATATTGGCGGCGGTGTCAAAGGTGGTGCTTTTAAAGCGGTTCAGATTGGCGGACCATCCGGCGGATGTCTGTGTATCAGTGCGACAGAAGATCATTTGGATATGAAACTGGATTTTGATTCGCTGAAAAAAGTAGGTGCCATGATTGGTTCCGGCGGCCTTGTTGTTATGAATGATAAGAGTTGCATGGTTGAAGTGGCACGTTTCTTTATGAATTTTACCCAGAATGAATCTTGTGGTAAATGTGTGCCGTGCCGTGAGGGAACAAAGCGTATGCTTGAACTGCTTACGGATATCACCGAGGGGCGCGGAACGATGGAGCATATAGAGTTGTTGGAAACATTGGCGGAGACCGTTTCGGCAACGGCACTTTGTGGTCTTGGTAAAACAGCCGCTTCACCGGTTGTATCAACGCTTAAGTATTTTCGTGACGAATACATTGCTCATGTAGTGGATAAAAAATGTCCGGCAGGCCAGTGTAAAGCATTGACAAGCCTTCAGATTGACCCTGAACTTTGTAAGGGCTGTACCAAATGTGCAAGAATGTGTCCGGTAGGTGCAATTTCCGGAAACGTAAAAGAGCCGCATGTGATTGACACGACAAAATGTATTAAATGCGGTGCATGTAAAGATGGATGTAACTTTGGTGCAGTGAAGGAGGTGTAACAATGGCTGAGAAAAAATATATGATAATTGACGGCATTCGTGCCGAGTTTACGGATGAAAAAAATATTTTGCAGGTCATTCATAAAGTGGGGATTCATGTACCGACTTTTTGTTACTATTCGGATATGTCCATTTATGGTGCCTGCCGTATGTGTGTGGTAGAAGATGAGAGAGGAGGCATTATTGCTTCCTGTTCGACGCCGCCGAAAAATAAAATGGTAATTAAAACAAATACCGGTCGTCTACATGATTACCGTAAGATGATTCTGGAACTTTTACTGGCATCTCATTGCAGAGATTGTACCGTATGTGAGAAAAATGGAAACTGCCGTTTGCAGATGTTAGCTGCCCGCTTCCGTCTGACGGATGTGAGATTTCCGAATACGCATCCGGAGCGGATGATTGACGATTCTTCGCTTTCAATTGTGCGAGACCCAAGCAAATGTATTTTATGTGGTGACTGTGTGCGTATGTGTAACGAAGTGCAGCATGTAGGAGCAATTGATTTTGCAAACCGTGGTGCAAATATGGTTGTCACACCGGCATTTAACCGAAAAATAGCCGAAACAGATTGTGTCAACTGCGGACAGTGTGCAGCCGTTTGTCCGACGGCGGCAATTACCATAAAGAAAGATTTAAAACAAGTTTGGCAGGCTTTGTATGCTCCGAATAAGCGTGTTGTTGCACAGGTTGCACCAGCGGTTCGTGTTGCGATTGGCGAAGAGTTTGGCTTAAAACCAGGCAAAAACTCAATTGGTAAAATTTATACCGCACTTCGTATGTGTGGATTTGATACTGTGTTCGACACAAGTGTAGCAGCTGATTTAACAATTGTGGAAGAGGCAGCAGAGCTTGTACGCAAATTGGAAAATGGCGAAAATACATATCCAAACGGAAATAAATATCCATTATTTACTTCCTGCTGTCCGGGCTGGGTCCGCTTTGTGGAGACAAAACACCGTGACATGCTTCCTTACGTTTCTACATGCAAGTCACCAATGGAAATGTTTGGTGCGGTAATTAAAGAATACTACAAACCGGCAGATAAAGAAGCCGGCTTAGAAACGGTATCGGTTGCGGTTATGCCGTGTGTAGCAAAGAAATACGAGGCAGCCAGAGACGAATTTAAGCGAAATGATGTGCCGGATGTGGATTATGTAATCACAACCAAAGAACTGATTCTTATGATTAAAGAATTAGGAATCCAGTTTGATGAAATTGAGCCGAGTGCACCGGATATGCCGTTTAGCATTTACTCCGGAGCAGGCGTTATTTTCGGCGTAACCGGTGGTGTGACAGAAGCAGCACTCCGTCATGTGGCGGCACAGGACAATGAGACGATGCGCCAGTTAGAGTATACCGGTATCCGTGGTCTCGAAGGCGTCAAAGTGGCAGAGGTTGAAATCGGCGAAAAAACACTGCGAATCGGCGTTGTAAACGGTCTTGGAAATGCGGATAACCTGATTGAAAAGATTCGTTCCGGTGAAGAACATTTTGATTTTGTCGAGGTTATGGCGTGTCCATATGGATGTATCGGCGGTGCCGGTCAGCCATTTGGCTATCAGTCCGTCAAACAGGAACGCTCTACCGGAATGTATAAAGCAGACAAATCTGCGATTATTAAACGCTCCGGCGAAAATCCGGTCGTGAGCCAGCTCTACGAAAATGGAGTCTTGAAAGGAAGAAGCCACGAACTTCTGCATGTAAATTATTTGAAAGCGGAAGAGTAAGGAAAAAGTAAGGAAATAGAAAAAGCCCATTCGTCTTGAGAGAGGATAATGTTTGTCTCTTGCGGATGGGCTTTTGTCGCCTTTAATGCGACAAAGGATAGAAGAATTGTGATATAATGAAGTGTAAAGGAGGCGATTAATTTGGCAGATAAAAAAATACTAAAAGAAGTAGAGGCATATGTTGAAAAATATTATATACCGGATAATGATGATATTAAACTGGATAAAGAAATGCGAACAGTTTTTGAGCGCATAACCGCTTTTCGGGAAAAGAAAGCGGAGAGAAAGCGTGTGAAGGAACAAACAACAGAAAATATAGATTTTGATGTTGCAAGCATGAGAAAAAAGAAAATTACAAATGGTATGTCTTCTACAATGTCTACAAATCGTAATATAGAAGATTTGATGGAGCAGATGGAAGAAACTTTTTCACAACGATTGTTGAGATTGATAGATGAAAGAAATTTGAAGGATTCCGAAGTATATACAAAAGCATATGTAGATCGAAGGCATTTTTCTAAGATTAGGAAAGATGTGAACTATACACCAAATAAGAAAACGGTACTTGCTTTTACAATTGCGTTGCAATTGTCTTTGGATGAGGCAAAAGATTTGCTGGGTTCTGCCGGATATGCATTGTCAAGGAGTTCCAAAATGGATATTATTGTTGCATATTTTTTGCAGAATAAAATATATGACATGTTTGAAATTAATGATGTGTTATATGCTTATGAACAGCCGATTTTCGAATGAGTTGATAAGATAATAGAATATGTCGCCTATCATGCGACCAGCTTTGTAAGTTCAGTAGATATAATGTGATTACAATAAATTAAAGGAGGTTACTCACATGAATATGGACTTAACAGAGCTGGTTTTTATTTTGGATAGAAGTGGTTCTATGGGGGGATTGGAGAGCGATACCATAGGCGGCTTTAACAGAATGATTGCTCGTCAAAAGAAAGAAGAAAAAGAAGTTAATGTTACAACAATTTTATTTGATGACGAAGTTGAAGTGCTTCATGATCGTTTTCCTATTGCAATTATTGAACCGCTAACAGAAAAGGAATATTTTGTACGGGGATGTACGGCACTTCTTGATGCGGTTGGAACTGGAATTGAAAAAATAGATAATGTTCAAAAACATCTTCCGGAACAATATAGAGCCGGAAAAGTAATATTTGTAATTACAACGGATGGATTAGAAAATTCCAGTACAGAGTATAGTTACGAAAAAATTCGAAGAAAAATTGAGGCAAAGAAAGAATGTGCCTGGGAATTCTTATTTTTAGGTGCCAACATTGATGCAGGCAGGGAGGCGGAAAAGATTGGAATTAACAGAAATCGTTCTGTAACTTATGAAAACGATTCAGAAGGAATTGCGGTTAATTTTGAAGCAGTTGGGCGAGCACTTAGTAAAGCGGTAACATGTGAGAGTGCGACAGATTTTTTTGAGGATGATTGGAAAGATGATATTGTGAAGTATCGTGAAACAGCAGAAAAAGAAAGAAGGGGTTAAGATATGTATTTTTTGGTGGACTTTGAGAATGTGCATAGCGAGGGGCTGCGGGGAGTAGAGTTTTTACAAAAAGGTGATTATCTAACACTGTTTTATAGTAAGGCTGCCAATGTTTGCGAACAACGTTATTTGAAACAGATTTTAAATTCCGGTTGTACTTTTGATACTTGCAAATTGGCTAGAACCGGAAAAAATGGTTTAGATTTTTATATTGCTACACGAGTAGGAGAGTTTTATGGAAATGGGAAAACAGATAGGGTAGCAATAATTAGTAAAGATCAAGGTTATAAAGCAGTACGAGATTATTGGGATGCAAGGCTGGCAGCTAATAATAGAATCATTATTGGAAGTTCTATTGAAAAAAGTCTGATATCCAGTAATGGTAACAATGAGCGTGTGAAAAAATTGAGGCGACAGATAAGAAATGTGGATTTAGATGTATTTCAGGCAAAATATGAAGAACGGATGCGCATAAGGCGTGAACTGGAAAATGCATTTGCTGAGAGTCCGTTTGAAAACAGAGTAGGTGAAATACAAGAACTTCTTGGTAAAGCAGAGGACAAAAGAATTATATACCGAGATTCATTACATCGTTTTGGAAAGCAAAATGGATTATTGATATATAACCGTATACGTCCAATATTGTATCAGCAGGCGTAAAAATAAAAACACGAATTTGAAAGGAGATATTATTATGGCAATGATTACATGTCCTAATTGCGGGGAACAAATTTCGGATAAGGCAAAGAGTTGTGTGCACTGTGGAGTTTCTTTACAACCAGAGGAGAAGATGGTTTGTGAAGAATGTGGAGCTGAATTAGAGGGAGGAATAGAGATATGTCCTGCCTGCGGATGTCCGGTTGCAAAGAGCGGCGAAGAAGCCACAGATGTACCACAACAGGTAGAGGTTACCGGCGTGCGTATGACAAAAAAGGCGAAGAAAATTGTGCTGCTTGTGGGTGGTGCGATTATTCTGATAGCTGCGGTTATTCTTGGAATCGGAATGATTCAAAAAAAGAAAGCAGCAGATGAAGCGCAAAAGGCAAAAAAAGAATACGCTGCGAATTTGAATACAATTACATATACGATGCTTGATGCAAGCGGTATAGCGGAAGATTGCGGAAATCTAATCAAGAGTGTTTGGTCGAATTCGATTTACGAAGAAAGTGACGAGGAGACAGATGAATATACAAAAGAGGATGGATATTTTGTGTCGGATTTTAATGAGGCACTAGGTAATTTATTTGCAGACTCTGCATTTTCGAATAAGGTAAAGAGCGTATCGGAAAAACAGGATACCGTTAATTCATTGTTAAAAAAATTGAATAATCCTCCGCAGGAATATAAAGAGGCATATGATAAGATGAAAGAGTTTTATGATGCTTATATTACATTAAGCAATTTAGCAACAAATCCTTCCGGAAACTTGCAGACTTATTCAAATTCATTTAGTGAGGCTGATACGAAAGTGATGAATTGTTATAAGGCGATGCAAGTATATCTGGAGGAATAGGAAAATGGATGAAGAGGTTAGAGATATGCAATAAATTTTATAATTAAAAACAAAGTAAAACTTCGAGAAGTCGAATGGTATATTTCGTTTTTCGTTGCGTTGTGCTCTACTTTGTGGTATTATATTTATCGTGGCATAAGTGTTGTTGTTTATGTGGACAGGCTTGATAATAATATTGTGAGGTAGAGCATATGTCAGTTTCGTATAACGGATTATGGAAACTGCTGATTGACAAAAAGATGAAGAAGAGTGACTTGATAAAAAGGTTGGAGATTAGCAGTAGTACAATTGCAAAAATGACAAAGGATGAGGCTGTTTCTTTGCGGATACTAGAGAAGATTTGCAGGGAGTTGGACTGTGATTTCGGGGATATTGTTCACTATATGAAAGATGAGGAGGGTGAATAATTATGGAATACAGTGCAGGATTAACATCCAAATTGTTCTGGCTGCAGGAAGCCAGAAAGACAGCATCCTATATTGTGGAAGGTTTTAGCAAATCTGAGATTCGTGCAATTGCATGGGAGGAAAATATATATCAGGTAAGAGCAGAGTATCGTGCTTTTGAGGTGCTGAATGGCACCTATCGTCGGATTTCTCTTTTGCCGATGGATGTACTGAAAGTATTTTTGTCTTGTGATATTGAAATGGCAAAAGTGTTGAATTTAATTTCTATACTGATGGATAATCGTTTGTTTTTCGAATTTATCTATGAAGTATATGACGTAAAACTAAGGATTGGTGAATTGGAGATTTCGGATCGGGATTTGAATGCGTTCTTTGCAGATAAAGCAATTCAAAGCGAAGTTGTTGCAAGATGGTCTGATACCGTGGTAAAAAAATTAAAACAGTGTTTTTGCCGTATGATGTATGAAGCAGGAATGCTAGAGAATAGTATGAAGCCTCGGACGATACGATCGATATATATTGATTACAGAACAGAAGAATTGTTGAAAAACAACGGATTGGAAGTATATTTGAATGCAGTGAAGGGAGTGCGCTGATGGCAAAATTATCATTGGATGAAAGGCTGAATCAGATAGAAAAGAAAATATCAGATCAGAGCTTTCGCAATAACAAAGGCTTAGGCAACGAAGTCGGATATTATATATTTGATTATGATCCGAGACAAGAACTCCATGTGAGAAATCATATACAGTATCTGAAGAACCGGATCAATGAGAGCAGCTTAGGGTTTCGTATCATAGAGATTGATCTGTTTCACTTGATGATTGAGGTACTGGAAGAGGAAGGATATTTGGAAGCTTTTTTTGATCTGGAGAGAGAGAATGGTTTCTTTGATATGGCAGACAGTTTAGTAGAGACATTGGGACTGGATGAGACCGATGAGAGAAATCTGATCATCAGCAAGATTGTGGAACACGATTTGACAGATGGTGTGGTTTTCCTTACCGGAGTTGGCAAGTGCCATCCGATAATTGCCAGTCACAATATCCTTAACAATCTGCATCAGGTGTTAGATAGTGTCCCAGTGGTGATGTTTTATCCGGGCGAATATAGTGGACAGGATTTGAAACTGTTTGGAACGATGGATTCGCGTAATTACTACAGAGCATTTCGGCTTGTGTAGAGAAAGGTATGGAGTGATATGCAGATAAAAAATATGTTTGAAAAGCAGATTGACCGTGATATCAAGGGTGTTATCAAAGTTGGTCAGTCAGATGAAGAAAATATTTATCAGGAATTGGATGAGTATGTTGTTACGAAAGAGTTGTTGAAACATTTTCGTGACTTTTTCGAGAATTACGAGAATGGCATTAACGGATATACAGATAAGATGGGTGTGTGGATTTCCGGGTTCTTTGGAAGCGGTAAATCACACTTTTTGAAGATTTTGTCATATCTGTTGAAAAACAGTGTCGTAGAGGGAAAACGTGCGATTGAATATTTTACGGATGGGAAAAAAATTGAAGATCCGATGCTGATTGCAAAGATGACCAATTCGGGTACAATCTCATCCGATGTTATGTTGTTTAATATTGATTCCAAAGGCTCCGCAAAAGTTGGCTCAGGAAAAGAAGCAATCGTGGAAGTTTTTATGAAAGTGTTCAATGAGATGCAGGGATATTGCGGTTCCATTCCTTATCTTGCCGAGTTTGAACGCCAGTTAGATGGTGAGGGCAGATTTGTGGAGTTCAAAGAAAAGTTTGAACAGATTGCAGGAGCACCATGGGAGAAGAAGAGACAGGCATTTGCTGTGATTCAGGATAAAGTAGTTAAGACATTAGTTGCGATGGATTTTATGAGTGAGGAGGCAGCACGAAACTGGTGTAAGAATGCGAAAGGTAATTATGATCTTAGCATTGAGAAGTTTGTCTCTTTGGTACAGGAGTATTGTGCAAAGAAGGGATCGAATCATCATGTGATTTTTCTGGTGGATGAGATTGGTCAGTATATTGCAGATGATACACAGCTTATGTTGAACCTTCAGACGATCGTAGAGGATTTGGGAACTGCCTGCCGTGGAAAAGCATGGGTTATTGTGACCAGCCAGGAGGATATTGACTCGATCACAAAGACAAAGGGGAATGACTTTTCTAAGATTCAGGGACGATTTGATACCAGACTTTCGTTATCGGCATCAAATGTAGATGAGGTTATCCGCAGACGTATCTTAGAGAAGAACGAGACTGCGAAACAGACACTTCGTCTGCTTTATGAGAAGAATGAGTCTATTATTAAGAACTTGATTACCTTTACCAAAGATACGGCGGATAAGAAGTTATATGCGGATAAAACTGATTTTGCAGAATGCTATCCGTTTATCCCATATCAATTTAATCTTCTTGGACAGGTGCTGACAGCAGTGCGTACCCACGGAGCGAGTGGAAAGCATTTATCCGATCAGTCTAGATCTATGCTGGCACTTTTTCAGGAGTCGGCAATGCGTGTGATGGATCAGGAAGAAGGTGTATTGGTTCCATTTAGTTATTTCTACGATACGTTACATAAATTCATTGATCACCAGCACAGTCAGGTGATTTCTGATGCTGAGGACAATAGCAGACTGGAAACATTTGATGTAGAACTTTTGAAGGTCCTTTTCATGATTAAGTATGTAAAAGAAATTAGAGCAAATGCAGATAACCTTACGACGCTGATGATTTCCAATATCTGTGACGAGCGTGTGGAAGTGCGTAAAAAGGTTGAACAGTCATTGAAACGACTAATTGGTCAGACATTGGTACAAAAGAATGGCGACATTTACATATTCTTGACGAATGAGGAACAGGAGATTAATAATGCGATTAATAACGAAATAGTAGAACCGGGTGAGATTATCGGTGAAGCTTCCTCTGTGATTTTTGAGGGGATTTATGAACATAAAAAGTTTCGCTACAACAACCGTTATATGTTCCCGTTTAACCAAAAAGTAGATGAACATTTTTTTAGAGGAAATCAATCGAATAGTATTGGACTTATTGTGCTAACTCCGTATGGCGGTGAGTATACAGATGCAGCATTACGATTGCTGTCAGCTTCGCAACAGTCGGTAATTCTTAAGCTGCCAAATGATGAAACTTTTCTTCAGGAAATTCGTGGTAGTATTAAGATATATAAGTATCTGAACAAAAATGCTTCCGGTGCACAGGATAACTTTGACAGTATTCGCCGTGCCAAGGAAGATGAACGACTGGAGAAAAAAGACCGCATCAAGATATATATTGAGGAAGCATTAAAGAATGCAGATATTTATGTCAATGGAGATAAGGCAGCAATCAATGCAAAAGAGGCATCCGCAAGAATTGACGAAGCAATGCGCAAGTTAATTGAGACACAGTATAACAAGCTGACTTATATGGAGACGGCACCGGAGCTTTCGGATATTGCGCATGTTCTTCGCAATGATGGTGGTCAGATTACACTTGGCGTAGAAGATACGACACCGAATAAACTGGCATTGGAAGAAGTACTGAATGTGATAGAACTAAATACTCAGAGACATATTAAAACTTCGTTGAAAGCCTTAATTGATAAGTTTGCAGCAGTACCGTATGGCTTTGATCCGAGGGATGTACAGTGGTTAGTCGCAATGTTATTCAAACAGGGACGAATCTCTATGGTGCTTAACAGTCAGACATTATCACTGTTGTCAAACAGCCATGAGGAATTGGTAAAGTACATCACAAAAAGGGAGTATGTGGAGAAAGTATTGATTGATATCCGCGTGCGGGCAACCGATCGTCAGATTCGTTCGACAAAGGAAGTAATCAAAGATTATTTTGGTGGAAGTGTATCGAGTGAAGATGATGATGTACTTATGAAGGCGTTTAAGAATTTTGCAGAGAATAAGAAGCAGCTCTTTGATGACATTGTGGTAGAATACCGTATCAATCCGGATCTTCCATCAAAGGCACTGATAGAGAAAGCAAAGAAGAATTTGGAAGTGGTTATGAATATCACAGATTCTGTTGAGTTTTTTAAGACTGTAGATGAGATGCAGGACGATTTATTAGACGATGCAGAAGATACCGCACCTGTATTTGATTTCTTCAGGGGTGAACAGAAAAAGATCTTTGAAAAGACACTGAAGTATCTCCGAATTTTTGACAAGAGTAAGACCTATGTCAGAGATCAGAAGGTATTGGCAGTTGTTGCCAGTATGACAGAGATTGTTAAGAGCAGAAATCCGTACAGCCAGATACAGAAACTGCCGGAATTAAACGAACAGTTTGCAGATATTTATGTGGAATTAATGCAAAAAGAAGTTGAGCAGATGCAGCCAATTGTGGAGGCGGATTTTAAAATCGTACGTGATGTGTTGGCGGATAAGGATTTTTCGGATCAATTTACAAGTAAAGTGAATGCAAGTTTTGGTGAATTATTGGAGAAGTTAAAATCATCCAATGAGATTGCTGCTGTAAAAAACATTAAATTGGAAAGTGATGCATTAAAACTGCGATTTCTGGATGAGATTGAGGAATATGAACAGAGTCATCAGCCGGAAGCGCCAAGTGGAGAAGAGCATCCGGGAGAGGATTCCGGAACAGAAGGTGGAACCAGTGAGATGCTGACGCTAAAACCGCCTGCAGCACCGAAAAAGAAACGCAAGAATGTGTCCATCAGCAGTGTGGCAGGAGCGAGAACTTATTCTTTGGAGAATGAACAGGATATTGACCGGTTCCTTGCTGAAATGAAAGTAAAGCTGATGGAAGAATTGGAAGATGATACGATAATAACACTGAGTTAAGGGAGGATTTGATAATGATAAAGTGTTTTACTTTTGAGAATTTCAAAAGCTTTGAAAAAGCAGAACTAAATCTTGAGGCGTTGACAACCTTAATCGGAACAAATTCCTCTGGAAAAAGCAATGCGATAGAGGGTATAGCCATACTTGCAAAAGCGGCAACCGGTATTGAATTGAACACAATACTAGATGGGCAAAAAAGTACAGGCGCTGTTGTTCGCGGTGGAAGCCGGGGATGTGCAAGATTCAAAACCAGTGCTTTTAAACTTGGATGTTTAATCAGCTTAGATGATAATTATGATTTGCTGTATGAAATGAAAGTAGGAGTTGGGGAGCGTGTCGGAATTGAGGAAGAAGGATTGTATCTTGTAAAATGCGATGAATTAGGACCTAAGGGTAATAAAATATTTAAAACAAAAAAAGTAGAAGATGGTCGTGCAGAGATAAAGGTTCAATACAAAAACGGAGATGTCGGAAATGATCCGGATACATTTTGTGTGAGATCATCTGCAATCTTACCGCAAATGGTACTAAAAATGAGACGGGACAGTGAGAAAGAAAAGAAAATTGTTGAATATTTGGAACGGGTAATTTCTCATCTTAAAAATATTAGAATGTTAGATCCCATTCCGTCTGCTATTCGCGATTATGTGCGAATAACGGATGTAGTAGAATTACGTCAAAATTGTGAGAATCTTTCTGCTGTTTTAAATGAAATGTGCAAGGATCGTTCTCGAAAACAGCAATTATTGAAGATTGTGAGAAAACTGCCTGAGAATAGCGTAGAAGATATAGAGTTTGTAGAAACTAAAATAGGTGATGTGATATTTGCTTTAAGAGAAAGAAATCTTAGCTCGACGGAGTTGGTTGACGCCAGGCAGCTATCAGATGGTACATTGCGTTGTATTGCGGTTCTGACAGCGGCATTGATTAGTGAACCGGGGAGTTTACTGATGATTGAAGAATTGGACAATGGAATTCACCCGGCAAGAGTATATAAATTGATTGAACAGTTGATTGCAATTGGAAAAGAAAGGGAAATTGATATTGTCATTACGACTCATAATGCAACTCTTTTAAATGCATATAAAAAAGAAGAGCTGATGGGAGTTTCTGTTGTATACAGAGAAGAAGAACGGGGAACCAGTAAAATCAAATCGTTTATTGACATTGACAATTTTCCTGCTATGTTGGCGTCCGGAGGATTGGGAGATGCGATGCTCGATGATAGCTTATTAGTTTCCTTGAAACAACCAAAACATACAAATGATTATTCGTGGCTGGGGGTGTAAAGGATGAATGTTAGGTTTATAGATACTTCGGTTATGACCAATATATTGGAAGTGCCCGGCAGATGCAGTGATGCACAGAAGATTAAGGAAGAATTTAACTTTGCAATGAAGCAAGAAGAGGTTTTAATACTGCCGATAGCAACGATTATAGAAACAGGAAATCATATCGCACATATTGCCGATGGGAATATAAGAAGAAATGTTGCGGCTAAATTTGGTCAGTGTCTTCGAAAAACGGCAGAAGGAGAAGCACCGTGGCAGTTATATGGTGTGGAATTAGATAAAGAGGGGTTGGTTTATTTAGCAGACCACATTGAAGAGATGGCTTCTTTTGAAATAGGTGTAGGTGATACTTCCATTATTTATGCGTATGAGCAATATAAAAATAATACACCCGGAATTGGGAGAATTATGATATGGAGTACAGATCAACATTTACAGGGATATATTGAGGAAAATGTTTCTGTGACATACAATAGGAGACGCAAAAAGAGATAATAGCAAATAGATGCATTTATCTAAGGAAACAGAAATGAGGAGACTAGCATATGAATAAAGCGGCGATAAAGCGGTTTGCCATAGAGGCAAGAAACAAGTTAAGAAATTCTGTGACAGATAAGGCGGGAATGCTTGGCATTACTCCGGAAGAATGCAGTGGTCCGGTTACAACAGGACCGGACTTTAAGGTATATCAGACGGCAGCCGGAACGGAAGTAACCTTGAATAAATCACAGTGTGAGCTTCGTAAGAAACTGGTAGATAAGATTGCGGAGCGTGGTTTTGATGCTGTGGTAGAAGAGGTGGCATATACCTGGTTTAACCGTATCTGTGCAATCCGTTTTATGGAAGTCAATGATTATCTTCCAAGCCGCGTGCGTGTACTTTCTTCAGAAAAGGATGGAAAGAACGAGCCGGATCTTGTGACAATGGCACCGGATGTGGATCTTCCGTTTACTGAGGAAGAACGGGAGAAAATCTATGATCTGAAGATGAAGGGAACGACTGCTGCCAGTGATGAATTGTTTCAGAAACTGTTTATCAAGCAGTGTAATGCTCTTCATGAGATCCTGCCGGAGCTTTTTGAAGAAACACAGGATTATACCGAGCTGCTTCTTGATATCTCCTATGCGAATAAGGATGATGTGATCTACATGTTAGTCAATCAGGATGATGGCATTCCGGAGGCAGACTTCAATGTGACATCAGTCAATGAACAGGGAGAAGTAACCGGACAGGTGGAGATCATCGGATGGTTGTATCAGTATTACAATACAGAGTTAAAGGATGATACCTTTGCCAAGTTAAAGAAGAATATTAAGATCACCAAAGAGAGGATTCCTGCGGCTACCCAGCTTTTTACCCCAGACTGGATCGTCCGTTATATGGTGGAAAACTCTGTCGGAAGAATCTGGATCGATCATCTGCGTGCACTAGATCCATCGGTCAATGAAAAAGAAACCGCCGAGAAATTTGGTTGGAAATATTATCTGCCGGAAGCAAAGCAGGAGGAGTCTGTCAATGTGAAACTGGCAGAGATACGCAGTAATTATAAAGATCTGAAACCGACGGACATTCTCTGCATTGATCCTTGCATGGGAAGCGGACATATCCTGATCACTATGTTTGATGTACTGATGGATATCTATACCAGTACCGGATACAGTGAGAGAGAAGCAGCCTTTGAAATCGTAGAACATAATATTCATGGATTAGACATTGATCAGCGAGCTTACCAGCTTGCTTATTTTGCTGTCATGATGAAAGGAAGAGGATATAATAGACGATTCTTCCGTGGCAGAGATGATGTGAAGCCGATGCCAAAGGTATATGCGATTGCAGAAAGTAATGATATCTCAAGAAGTCATCTGTCGCTCTTTGGACAGTCTATGGAAGCCAAACGGGGAGAAACTGCAAAAGAGCAGATGGAATATCTGTTAGACACCTTCAAGGATGGAAGAGAGTATGGTTCTATCCTGAATGTGGAAGAGTGCGACTGGAAGCTGCTGCAGGAGTATGTGGAAGATCTGGATGCAGATGGACAGATCACATTTGAAAGCTACGGCAGTGAAGAGACACAGAAAAGTCTGAGACTGCTTATTAAGGTCGCAAAGAATCTGGGACAGAAGTATGATGCCGTGGTAACGAATCCACCGTATATGGGAGCGTCCGGAATGGGTGCAAAACTTTCTAAGTATGTCAAGGACAATTTTACAGACAGTAAGAGTGACCTGTTTGCTGTATTTATTGAGAAGTGTGGACAGATGGCAAAAAAGAACGGATATCAGGCGATGATTACGCAGCATGCATGGATGTTCTTGTCAAGCTTTGAAAAATTGAGAGGGAAATTATCAATGCTTGATATTGTAAATATGGCACATTTGGGGGCAAGAGCTTTCGAAGAAATTGGTGGCGAAGTAGTACAGACTACCGGTTTTGTGATGCGAAAAAGCAGAGAAAATGGATATAAAGGGGTATATTGTCGCTTGATTGAACCAACTTCTCAAAAGGGAAAAGAAGAAATGTTCCTTGCAGGTGACAATCAATATGAAGCAGTTCAAGATAACTTTGAAAAAATTCCGGGAGATATAATAGGATATCAATTGAGTAACAGAGTTTTTGATATATTCACAGTTGAAAAGAAACTTCAGAATATAGGAAGTGCGAAGCAAGGGTTGGCAACATCTGACAATAATCGTTTTTTGCGTATTTGGTATGAGGTCGCTAATATTAATATTGGATATGGGCTAAAGTCTTGTGAAGACACATTAGAGTGCAAAAAGAATTGGTTTCCATACATCAAGGGTGGCTCATACAGAAGATGGTATCCGAGCAAGGAATATGTTGTTAATTATTCGCAAAATGGAAGGGCAATAAAACAATCTGTATTAAGAAAATATCCGTATTTAAAAACACCAGATTTTGTTGTAAAAAATACAAACACATATTTTAAAGCGGGTATTACTTGGAGTGATGTTGCTACAGGAAAATTTAGTGCGCGGTGGGTTGATAGCGGTTATATTTATGCTGATGCGGGACCGATGTTTTTTTGCGAAAGAGAACCAGAGGTATTGCTGGGGTATATGAACACAAATGTTTTTCAACTATTTTGTAGTTTAATATGCCAAGGAATGCATTATAGTACAGGACAAATTCCCAAAGTTCCATATATAGAAATTATTGAAGATAATGTTAATATAATAAAAAAATATGTAGAACATAATGTGAAAGAATCAAAGGAGGATTGGGATTCGTTTGAAACCTCATGGGATTTTCGATGTCATCCATTAATTCCAAACATTCGAGGTGCCTGGGATACAGAGGAAATGAAAATTGATACAGACAATTTGCCGCAAAGGTTATATATTGAGGCATGTTTTGACACTTGGCAAGAGCTATGTGATAATCGTTTCGCACAGTTGAAAGCTAACGAAGAGGATCTCAACCGTATCTTTATTGATATTTATGGGTTACAGAATGAATTAACGCCGGAGGTCGAGGATAAAGATGTTACGGTGCGAAAGGCGGATTTAGGTAGAGACATACGCAGCTTTATCTCCTATGCAGTTGGTTGTATGTTCGGTCGTTATTCTCTTGATAAGGATGGATTAATGGTTGCAGGACAACCATTTGAATCTATCTATTTTGAAGCAACAGCACCTAGAGCTGGTACAGGAGTAGCCGGTGCACCGGGAGATTGTGTACCGATAGGCGAATTTTATATCAAAACAGAGGATGGTACGAAACAATGCACCTACAATCCGGATCGTGACAACATTATTCCGATCACTGATGAGGAATATTTCTCCGATGATATTGTTGGAAGATTTGTAGAGTTTGTGGAAACGGTATACGGAAAAGATACACTGGAAAAAAATCTTGATTTTATTGCACAGGCACTTGGCAATAAAGGAAATTCTTCTCGTGAAGTGATTCGCAATTACTTTATCAAGGATTTTTATAAGGATCATTTGAAGGTATATCAGAAGCGACCGATTTACTGGCTGTTTGACAGTGGTAAACAGAATGGCTTCAAGGCTCTGATCTATATGCACCGCTATGATGCAGATACGGTAGGAAGGGTGCGGACGGATTATCTTCACCGGGCACAGAATTATGTGGAAACAGCGATGAAGAGTGCAGAGTACACGATTGAGAATACAACTGTTGCATCTGAGAAGTCCAAGGCAATGAAAGCAGTATCGAAGTATACGAAGCAGTTGGCTGAGATGCAGACATACGATCAGGCAATTGCACATGTGGCAAACCAGAGGATTGAGTTTGATCTGGACGATGGCGTCAAGATCAACTATGCGAAATTCCAGGGTGTGGAAGTAGCACAGGAAGGAAAGAAAGCATTAAAAGTGGATTTGTTGGCAAAGATATAAAAGAAAGGATTAGGTGAAATAGAAATATGAAAATTAAAAAATTGGCATTAAAAAATTTTATGGCTTTTGAGAAAACTGAAATAAATTGGTCAGATAATATTAACATTATTTGCGGAGAAAACAGCACTGGCAAAACAACACTTTTGAAAGTGATGTATTCTTTGATAAAACCACTTAGTAATGTAGGCAAAGATAATCTGACAAAGGAGATGGAAGAACAGATTTTAGTTAAAAAAATTCAAGGCGTGTTTCGACCGGATGAATTGAAAATTGGTAGGCTGGTGAGCCGTAAACAGGGAAGCAATCGAACGGATTTTTCTGTTGAATTAGAGAAGAAACAAAAAATTTCAGTTGGATTTGGAAATAGGCAGGAAAATCATGCAGATGTTTCTATTGAGCGTGATGAAAAAACAAAAAAGTATGATGTTATATATATTCCTACAAAAGAAATGATTTCTACAGTAGAGCATTTTGTATCATTATATGACGAATATCATATAGACTTTGAAGAAATGTATTATGATCTTGCAAAGTTATTAGATAGACCACTTTCAAAAGGTCCTAACACTACGGAACAGAATCAGGTGTTAAGTAATTTGGAAGATATTATGAAAGGACAAATTGTTCAGAAAAACAAGAAATTCTATTTCAAAATAAAAGGTGAAGGTGAATTTGAAATGGGATTGCTTTCAGATGGATATAGAAAGCTGTCGATGATTATATATATGATTCTTTCTGGAAGCTTGAATAAAAATACTATCTTATTTTGGGATGAGCCAGAAACGAATATGAATCCTAAAATGATTCGTCCAATTGTACAGGTAATGGTAGCCTTAGCTCAGATGGGAGTGCAAATTTTTGTATCCACACATGATTATTTTATTCAGCAGGAATTTAATATGGTTGCCTCTTATTCTGAGTTAAATCCTAAAAACCTGGATATTAAATTTATCTCATTATTTAGAGATGAAGAAACGCGCGATATTCATTATGAAATGAAAAATTCAGCGACTGATTTGGAACATAATGCAATTATGCAGGAATTTGATGCAATGTACGATAGAGAACAGGGGATTATTTATGGAGAATAATATTAAGGAAGAGAGCAGATTAAAGTTTCAGTTTGCAGAAAATGATACAGTGATAAAATTCGATGATACAAAATTTTATCGAGACTACTTTAACAAATTGCCAGAGGCAAAAGGTGTTGATTTTATTTCTGTTGCTAAAGATAAGATCGCATTTATAGAAGTAAAAAATTGTACTGGAGATGAGGGTAACAATCGGTGGAGAATTGTTCCTGATAACCGAAAACGCAATACAACTCATACAACCGTTAACGTGGAAGGACGCGACAGTTTGGATATTGAAATGGCACAGAAAACAGCAATGACAGTAGCAGCTTTGGTTGGAGCAAAATCCTTTGGAAACACAAAAGGGTGTTTGAATGAATTAAAGGAATATATTCAATTTCTGTCAGGAGATAGTTTTTCAAATGATTCAAAAAAGAAATATGTAATTTTATTTCTGGAAGGTGATTTTGGTACAAAAACACGAACTAAAAAGATGATTATGAAAGACTTACAGGACAGCATGAACAAAAAACTCCGATGGATTAATTGCCGGGTGTCTGTTGTTGACTCAGATACATATGATTCGAGAATATTTCAGATTGTAAGGTGAGATTTGTTGGCAAAGATATAATAAAATTAACCCAGGAGGTGTGAATAATGCGATTGCAAGAACTTTCATTGAAAAACTTTAGAGCAATAGATACTGCGGATATTAAATTAGATGGGAAAAGTACCGTTATTTTTGGAATTAACGGAACGGGTAAATCAAGTATTTTACGTTCTATTAATCTTCTTTTTGCAAACATTATTAATCAGGTTGTTAATAGAAAAGAATTAAAACAAAACTATGCAATACAACTGGAAGACATCATGTTTGGCAGAAAGGAGACTAATTTACATGCGGATATTGATTTTGACGGGGAAATCTTTGGATATTCACGTGGAATGATTAGAAATACCGGAAGAAAAACGGATGACAAAAAATCGTTGGATAAAATTGCAGCTATATTTCATGAGAAATATGTTAGTGATGAAGAACAGAAAGATATCCCAATTTTTGCAAATTACGGGACAAATCGGTTGGTGTTGGATATTCCGTTGCGGATTCGAACACATCATACATTTGATATCTATTCTGCATTTGAAAAAGCAATTGAAAATAAAATTGATTTTCGAACTTTTTTTGAATGGTATCGTGATCAGGAAGACTTTGAAAACGAGACAAAGATTGAAACAGGGGATCTTTTTTATAAAGATAATGCTTTACTTGCTGTTAGAAGAGCGATTCTTGCAATGCTGGATGATTGTTCCAATCTTCGTGTGGTGAGAAAACCGCGGTTAGAAATGAAAATAGATAAACAAAACATGAGCTTAAATGTGTCACAAATGTCGGATGGAGAAAAATGCACATTGGCTTTATTTGGAGATTTGGCACGTAGACTTACATTAGCTAACCCGAATAAACAGGATCCTTTATTGGGGGATGGAATTGTGTTGATTGATGAAGTAGAGCTTCACATGCACCCTTCATGGCAGAGAAAGGTGTTATCTACACTAAGAGAAACATTTCCAAATATTCAATTTATAATTACGACACATTCGCCGATTGTGCTGAGTGAGGCAGATGAGAACTATAACCTTTTCTTTGTTGATAATAAAGATGGCAAGTTTTCTATTCAAAAAAGTCAGCAATTAAATGGATATGATGCAAATGCAGTATTGGAACAATTTATGGGAACTCGTTCTATGAATGTGAAAATGCAGCAATTTATCGATTCAATATACCGAGATATTGATCAACGGGAGTATGAGCGAGCCAAAGATAAAATAAATGAACTTGCGGATTTGACGAGTGAAAACCATGGGGATGTCATTATGGCAAGAATGGAGTTAAAGAGGAGGATGCATGTATGATATATATTGAGAAAGGGGAAGAACCAAAATTTTTGTCAGAGTTTAAGCGGAAAAATCCGGGAAAAACTTATGATTCAAAAGAGTTTCAACCATATCGTAGTGAACTGACGGAAGTGCTTATGAAAGAACAACGGGGAATTTGTGCGTATTGTTGTGGCAGAATTAAACCCGGAAAAGTTCATAACGAGCATATAGAGCCAAGACATCCTGGGAAATATGAGAGCAAACGTTCCTTAGATTATATAAATCTGGTTGCAAGCTGTAATACAGCAAGAACTTGCGGAACGAAGAAGGATAATAAATATGATGAGGCTCAGTTTGTGTCGCCACTGAATCCGGAATGTGAAGATAAGTTTACCTATTATCCTAATGGAACGATAGAGGGAGATGAGTATACGATTGGATTGCTAAATTTGAATGACTACGAATTACGAGATGCAAGAAGGGCAACATATAAAAAACTGCAGGGGCTGACGCATGATGAAATTGAGACATACTACATCAATAATGGGCAAGAAGAATATCCTGCTTATTTTAATGTGATTAAGTGGTATTTAAAAACATTGTAACTTGTGCAGACGGTCTGCACAAATTCATGTAGAAGGTGAAAAGATGGACTTACAAAATATACAGGAACAATTAAATACTGAATTTGCAAAAGCTGATGTTCGTATCATTTTCTGGTTCGACGATAAGGGAGATTATGCAGAAGAAGTAGCAGAAATACAGTTGGATACAGCCAAGTTGCACATTTTAGACGGAGAGAACTGGCTGTATTCTAAGTGGCTGTTAAATGAATCGGATCCGGAAGGAAAATATCTGGTGTATGCTCCATTTGCAAGACCAAGTGACAGCGAGAATCCGCTTGTCGATATGTATTACTATTCTACACCGTATTATACGGACCGAGTGTCACAGATGTCGCAGGAGATTGGAATAGACACCAAATACAAAGAGCATTTGGCAGGATATGGTTCATTCTGGAGAAGTACAGTTCGCATTGAGAAGTTTAAGGCGTTGAATATTGACCATTATAATACCGAAACGATTGACATTGGATTACTGGCGGTTCTTACGGATGTGAAAACACCTAGTTTTGAAGAGATTGTAAAGAAGCTGATCCTAACAGATGCAGAAGAATATGTCAAAACAATTACAGATTATGGTTTAATGAAGATATTTTGGGAGCTTTGCAAGAAATATTTTGGATATAACGCTGATGGAAACATTGCAGAACCGTCTATAGAGAATTTGGCAATGTCGTTTGTTGTGACCTATGCCGCAGCAACATTGCAGACGGCAGTACCAAAGAATTTGAAACCATATATTGTGAAAAAGAGAAATGACGCTGTTGTTTTTGTAAGAAATATTATGGACAACATATCGTGTAGAGAAGCATATGATGCGTTGTCATTGCACACAGACAAAACATTGCGAGTTTCTAAAAATATTCGAGAAGCATGGAACAAAGAAACAGGTGTGCTAACTTATGTAATGGCTTGCGATGCATTTGTTGAGTTGGATCAGATGCTATTAGAGTGGATGGTTGATAAGTTGGATAATGAGATTCTGGACGAACAGATTGATGGATTAGATATTGCTCGTATTGCAGATCGGCGAATGATGAAAGCCTGTCATTATAGTGACGTTTTTGCACAGGAATATCAGGCAATGAAGCATGCGTACTTACTGATGAAGGGAATCCGGGATATGGAGATACCTTCGGATCCGGTTTTGCTGCTTCAGAAATACCAGGATGATCTGTATCAGATAGATTCGTATTACCGTTGGTTTTATCGTGCGCTTGATCAGATCGAAGAGAACGAAAAGTATATGCAGGTAAGAGAGCGGATAGAGAATATTTATGCCAATGATTATCTGCTTCAGATGGTTCCAAAGTGGAATGCTGTTTTTGATGAACAGGCAGAGAGTACATTCGATCAGTGTGGACTGATTAGACAAGACCGTTTCTTTAGCCATTATCTGCATGCTTATGATGGTAAGGAGCGAATCATTGTCATTATTTCAGATGCTTTGCGATATGAATGTGCGAAGGAGTTAATGACGAAACTGGATATGGACGAGAAGTGCCAGGCATCCATAGAAGGAATGGTTGGTGTATTGCCGTCTGTCACCTCTATGGGAATGGCAAGTCTGCTGCCGCATCAAGAAATGAATGTAGATGAACATATGAATGTGACGGTAGATGGACTAAGCTGTGTTGACACGCCATCACGGGATAAAATACTGAAAGCAAAGAATCCCGATAATATTGCAATCCAGTTTGATGAGATAGCGAAGGCTAATAAACCCAAAGTTCGTGAGCTGTTGCAGAACAAAAATATTGTGTATATTTATCATAATCAGGTGGATGCCAGAGGAGACAAGCCTGCCAGCGAAAATGAGGTGTTTAACGCCTGCGAGGAAGCTATCGAAGAAATCTACCGATTGATCAAGAAACTTACAGGGGATGTCACCGCAACGAAGTTCATTGTCACAGCGGATCATGGTTTCTTATATCGTCGGGACAAACTGCAGGAATTTGACAAGGTGTCGTATGACAAAGAAACGTGTACTTATTCCAATAAACGGTTTTTACTTACGAAACAGAAGGTGACTGCACAGGGCATTATTTCCAGAGAACTAGCTTATTTGAATGAGTTGAATACCGGATATGTTGCAGTTCCGTTAGGTGCTGATATTTTCAAAGAGCCGGGCGGAGGCCAGAACTATGTGCATGGTGGTTCATCATTGCAGGAAATGCTTGTTCCGGTGATTGAAGTGAAGACAGCCAAAGGAAAGCAGGCTTACGATTTTGTTGATGTGATACTTACATCCGTATCAAGAAAGGTAACGAATCTTCGGACATACTTTGATTTTATTCAGACAGAAAAGGTAACAGATGTGATGAAAGGAATGAATATTATCGCTTACTTTGAGTCTGAGGATGGTGAAAAAATATCCTATGATGTACCGATTATTGCAGACAGCCAAAGTGATGCTCCGGAAGATCGAACCTTCCATGAGAAATTTACATTCAAGTCGAAGAAGTATTTGACGCAGGATAAGTATTATCTTGTGATGGTAGATGCAAACGATACGAATAATGAATTGCATCGGTATGAATTTACGGTGGATATTGCATTTGTGGATGATTTTGGATTTTAGGGGGCAGAAAGAATGTCACATATTAGAATGAAATATCTCTTTATAAAAAAAGATAATGGAGAAAATGATAAAAATATCAAAGAGATTGTATACGAGTTTTTGACCGATAATTTTGTTGTTGATAAAACTAATTGTACCATAGAAGTTTCAGATGATGCAGCTAAGTTAGAATATGTCATTCAAAGTAGTCAGAAGTCTAAAAGGTGCTTTCTTGATTTCACCTGCGATGTACACATTCGCGATGCATCCAAAACTGTCGATATTTTTAATAAAAAATTACAAACAACAGCTTCACAGAAATTTTTTCAAGTGCTCAAATTATATGACGGATTATCTGAGTATTATTGTGAAAAATTGTATCCTAGATATGCAAGATATGAAAGAAAGTTGAGACATATGGTCTTATTGATGGTTACGAATGCATATGGTAAAAATTGGATAGAAGATACATTTGATGAAGAGATGAGGGATGATATACAAAAAAACGCTCGAAAAGGAATAGCCAATATATCAATGGAAACTCCTTTGGAATATTTGGATTTGGGAGATTTAGAGGATTATTTATTTCAGCCCAAGATTGATGTTGAAAAAATGATGTCGGATTTAACAGACGAACAATTAAAGAAAATGGAAAGAGATGAATTGTATGATTTAATTGACGACATCAAAAATCCTAAATGCCTTTGGGAAAGGATATTTAACGATGTAGGTGATAAAACGAATTGGGAGAATTCAATTAAAAATGTACATAATACTCGCAATTCTGTTGCACATCATAAAACAGTGAATATTATCAATTATAATTCTACAGTTAAGGATTTAAAGATTGTTGAATCTATGTTAGATAATGCAATTGAAACAATTATGAAACAGGAATTAGATAATACAAAGCAAATTGCTATATTGGGATCTTTTGCTGCATTGGTTGGTGCAAAATTATTTAGTGTATATCAAACAAATGTGGCAAAAGAATTGGTTACAGTTTTTAGTCGTCGTGTTAAAGAGTTGGTTAAACCAATAGAAAAACAATTGCAAGTGTCAACTTTGCAATTGCTCAAATCAAAATTTGAAGAGAATACGACGCTTAATATGGATGGTATAAACGATTATACCAAAGCATTTGAAAAATTGAATAAAAGCATTGGTGCTGATACGAGAATGGTTGGAAATCAATTAAAATTAGCAGGGGAGAATTTATCAAATTATCAAATAAATGCCCTTGAAATTTCGAATCAACTTGAGGAAACAGCTAAGGAGTTTCAAAAAGCAAATATAATATATAGCGAATCGAATGATTCAAAATAGGAGGCTGACATGGACGAGATAAATGAACGAAACGCTACATCATCTACTGACGACAGACGGGAAGAAATCAAGCAAAAACTGCGCCAGTATTATGATGGACGAATTGTAAGAAAGGATCTGACCAAATCAATCAAGGAAGGGGCAAATGTTCCGGTTTATGTATTGGAATATTTACTCGGTCAGTATTGCAATTCGGATGATGAGGAGATTATTCAAGAGGGACTGGATAATGTGAAGCGAATTTTGAGGGATAATTATGTGCGCCCGGATGAGGCACAAAAGATATTATCTCTTCTTCGTGAGCGCGGAAGTTATACCGTGATTGACCGAATTACGGTTGTGCTGAATACCAAAGAGGATCGTTACGAGGCGGCTTTTTCCAACCTTGGAATAGAAGATATACCGATTCATCCGGACTATGTGAAAGATTATGACCGCCTTCTTTGTGGCGGTATTTGGTGTATCTTACAGTTAGAATATGAGTTTATTGAAGAGGATAAAAAGAATACACAGCCGATTCGTATTCGTAAATTGACACCAATTCAGATGCCTCATGTTGATATGGATGAGGTTCGCAATGGAAGGAAATCGTTTACGAAGGAAGAGTGGATGGATGTGCTGCTTCGTTCTACCGGATTGGAGCCGGACAAGTTTAGTGACAGGGCAAAGTGGCTTTTAGTTGCACGTATGATTCCTTTAGTAGAGAATAATTTTAATCTCTGTGAGTTAGGACCAAGATCTACTGGTAAGTCATATATATATGAGCAGATTTCGCCGAATAGTATTCTGGTTGCCGGTGGACAGACGACGGTAGCTAATCTTTTCTATAATATGTCAAGTCATACGGTTGGATTAGTTGGTATGTGGGATTGCGTGGCATTTGATGAGGTTGCCGGTATTAAGTTTAAGGACAAAGACGGTGTCCAGATTATGAAAGGATACATGGCATCCGGTGCGTTCTCCCGCGGTAAGGCAGAGATTACAGCAAAGGCATCTATGGTTTTTGTTGGTAATATTAATCAAAGTGTGGACACACTGCTAAAGACTTCCAGTTTATTTGATCCGTTCCCTCCGGAGATGGGGACAGATACAGCATTTCTTGATCGAATGCACTGCTATATTCCGGGCTGGGAAATACCAAAGTACAGACCGGAGTCCTTTACGAATGATTATGGATTCATTACAGATTATCTGTCTGAATTTATGAGGGAACTGCGTAAGGATTCGTATAGCAATATTGCGGACAAGTATTTCAGATTAGGAAACAATCTGAATCAGCGTGATACGATTGCTGTTCGTAAAATGATTTCCGGTTTTATTAAACTGTTATATCCGGATGGAGAGGCAAGCAAAGAAGAAGTAAGAGAGATTGTCGAAATTTCATTGGAGCTTCGCCGCCGAGTCAAGGAACAGTTGAAAAAAATTGGTGGTATGGAGTTTTACGATGTGAATTTTTCATACATAGATAACGACAGCTTTGATGAACATTATGTTGGTGTACCGGAACAGGGTGCGGGAAAATTGATTCCGGAAGGAATGGATAAACCGGGAAGTTTGTATACGGTATCAAAGTCTAAGACAGGTATGATTGGCTGTTATCATCTGGAAACACAGATGATGCCGGGAAATGGGAAATTGACTTGTACCGGTATTGGTTCAGGAAAAGAGCCAAAAGAAGCAACCAATACAGCGTTTAATTATTTAAAAGCAAATGGAAATGCAATTTCAGGACAGATCAGTACAACGACCAAAGATTATATTATTAATTATCAGGATATGCAGGGTATTGGTATGACAGGCAATCTTGCACTTCCGACGTTGATTGCAATTTCGTCGGCAGCACTGAATAAGCCGATGGTAAGCAGTATGGTAGTGCTTGGTGAGATTAGTATTGGTGGTACTTTGATCAAAGTAGAAGAATTGGCAAGTACTTTGCAGGTTTGTTTAGATAGTGGTGCGAAGAAAGTATTATTGCCAATGACATCGGCAGCAGATATTGGAACAGTGCCATCAGACCTTGTGGGCGCATTCAGCCTGATATTCTATTCTTCTCCGGAAGAGGCGGTCTATAAGGCTTTGGGAGTTGAGTAAAGATAATAAATAAACGGAAAAGAAGGTGAGCGGAATGTTTGAGCATGACTTTGAGCAGTTATTGCGGCAGTATGAGTCAGCATTGGATGATAAGAAAAAATTTACGGCATTAGTGAAAGACTTATTTCCGGATCAGGCGAAGACGGTAAACTTATTACTTATGGCATATAATATGGGGATTGCTCAGGACATTCAAGGGGCTGTAAGAATCAATAATACCTTTGCTTTTCGATATGTAAAGCAGCTTATGGATGATTTTGGTCTTAGCCGGGTAAATGCAGATTGGATTGTTTCGATATGGTGTCATTGCTATGGAGAAAAGATATTAAGCAAGAAATGTGATATTACGGTGCAGAAAGAAGGAGTTGGACCGGCAATCCAAGAATCCGTGAAATTAGATGGTAGACAATACGGTGATTTGTTTGACTATGTCAAAGGTACAGATGGAAAAGGTCTTGTAGTAGATGGATTTCATGGAGAGAAGAAAGATACTATTATTTTTCAGAATGCATGTAATAATATACCGGTGGTTGGAATTGCAGAGAGAAGTTTTTTTGAAGTGGAAGTGAAAGAAGCAATTGTAACAGAAGGGATTGCCTACATTGGGAAGGAAGCATTTAAGGATTGTGACAGATTACATCAAGTAATTCTTCCAAGCAGTATGAAAGAAATTGGTGAGTCTGCATTTGCAGGATGTTCTTCGTTAAAGTCTATTGCACTTCCGAAAAAATTAGGTAAAATAGAATCAGGAGCTTTTAGAAATACAGGCTTAAAGAGTTTAGAAATACCTAAAAGTATGTACTGGATTGGAAAAGAAATGTTGGCCGGATGTAAGCAGTTAGAACAGATTACGATACCGGATAATATTGATAGTATACCGGAAGGATTATTAGAAGGCTGCACTTCATTAAGTAAAATATATTTACATGATCAGTTAAGGAAAATTGGAGATCGAGCATTTGCCGGATGCAGCAGCTTGATTTTACTTGTTATTCCGGACAGCGTAACTTCTATAGGCGTTGATGCATTTGCTGATATGGACAAGCAGTTTATTATACAATGTAGTTTTGGCTCATATGCAGAAGAATATGCTAGAAAACATCATATCAAATATCAGCTTGTGTAATGTCGCCACAGATGCGACATATGGTGGATGAAATTATAGTATTTTTGTATGGGAAGGGGTGAAAAGCATGGGATTTTTTGATGGGTTATTTGGAATGAAGAATAAAATTCCAAAGATTATATCGATATTGCCGTTAGCCGCTAAACAGGAGATACAAGCAGGAAGACTGCCGGTATTGAATACGGATAAATTGTTCCTTAAGCAAGGCGAAAAGATTCATTATATTGACAAGGCAATCAATTTAGAAATCAAAACAGTGAAGCAGTATCGGCATGTGGGGCACAGTACGCCGGGATTATTGAAAGGTAATCGTTGGAATGTTGGAGTGGCAAAGCCTATTGAGCATACAGAGTTAAAATCTCATCCGGGAATTTTATATGTTACAAATCAAAGAATTGTATTTCAAGCGTCGGAGTGGGGATTTGATAAGATGTACCGATATTTGACGGCAGTGACACCTTATGTAGATGGGTGTGAGATACAGTTTGGAAATAAATCCTACAATATCATTGTGGCAGACGGTAATCTGCTAAATAAGGTATTGCAATTGGTTCAGCAAAGGAGGCAGGTACCGTGATGGATGGACAGTTAAAGAATGGAACAATACTTACATCAGAATGTGGAAATAAGTACAAAGTGTCCTGTTTGTTAGGCGCAGGTGGACAGGGTGAGGTATATGATGTGGTATGTAATGGACAGCATTATGCTTTGAAATGGTATTTTAAGGGAAGTGCGACACAAAGACAGAAAAAAATATTGGAAACGATTATCACCAAGGGATCTCCGGATGATTCTTTTCTTTGGCCGATGGAGTTGATTGTTCCTGAGAGAGAGGAACTATTTGGCTATATCATGCCACTTCGCCCTAAGAATTATAAAAGTATTGTGGATCTTATGAAGAAGCGAGTGAATCCTTCTTTTTATAGCTTGTGCAAGACGGCATTTAACCTGACAAGAGGATATCAGAAGCTGCATGCGATGGGAGCAAAGTATCAGGATATTTCATTTGGTAACTTGTTCTTTGATCCTGACAATGGGGACGTATTGATCTGCGATAATGATAATGTTTCATTTGATGACAGTAAGCCGGGCGGTGTTTTGGGTACTCCGGGATTTATGGCACCGGAGGTTGTCAGAGGGGAGAAAAGACCGTCCAGAGACACAGACCGTTATTCGTTAGCTGTATTGCTGTTTTATCTTTTTATGGTGAACCATCCATTAGAGGGCAAATTGGAAGCCAGTATAAAATGTATGGATATGGCGGCAAGAGTGAAATTGTATGGGACAGATCCGGTATTCATTTTTGATCCGGATAATAAGACCAATCGTCCGGTAAAGGGAATTCATGATAACGCCAATATTTATTGGCCGTTATATCCGGAAAAACTCCGTCAAATGTTCACAAAGTCCTTTACAGAAGGATTGACAAGTCCGAGCAAGCGTATTACAGAGCCTGAGTGGATGCGCATGTTTTCAAATATGATGAGTGGTATGATACAGTGTGAATGCGGTGCCTGGAATTTTTATGATGAAGATTTAGAGACAAAGGGTGCTGCACATATTTGCTGGAATTGCCAGAAAGCAATAAAGATTCCAACCAAATTGGTCATTGGAAAGAATCGGGTTCTGCTTAATCAGAATACAAAGTTATTGCATCATCATGTATATGATGATCTGGATATTGATACAGTAGTTGGTTCAGTTGTGCAAAATCCTAAGAATCCGGCTGTATAGGGGATTCGTAATGAGGACACAGCAAATTGGACCTATGAAAAAGCAGATGGAACACAGATTCCGGTAGAAATTGGACGTACAGCAGGCATTGCTCCGGGTGTAAAGATTTTATTCCCAGAGTCTGTCGGTGAATTTAAGTAGATAACGAGGAGGATGTAGCAATGGAAAATTTACAAAGACCAGGTGGGGAGTTAGCAACAAGACCAATTCATTTTTTTTGGATGGTAGACTGTTCGGGTTCTATGTATGGTGAAAAGATTGGGATTGTAAACAATACAATTCAAGAATGTATTCCACAGATGCGCTCTGCAGCTGAGAACAACCCGAATGCTCAATTGATGATTCGAGCATTGCAGTTTTCGACCGGAGCATCATGGATTACAACGAATCCAATACCGGTAGAAGATTACAGTTGGGAAACAATGGATGCCGAAGGATTAACTTCACTGGGAAAAGCATTTGATTTGTTAGCGGCACAGCTTAGTATTCCACCTATGCCAGAGAGGGCATTACCGCCTGTTGTGGTACTGCTGTCAGATGGACAGCCGACGGATGATTATAAAGAAAGTTTGGAGGCTCTGAAAAAACTTCCATGGTTTAGAAAAGCGGTTAAGATTGCTATTTCAATCGGACAGGATGCAGATGACGATGTGTTATTGGAGTTTGCAGGGAATAAGGAACTGGTACTGCAGGCAAACAATGCTACAGCATTAGCTAAGATGATCAAATGGGCATCTACAACAGCATCCATGGTTTCTGCGCCATCCAGCAAGCCGATGAATGTCAGTGTTCCGGCAGCGGCATCCGGTGCGGTCGATGATGATCCGTTTGCACCAGCCAATAATGGAGCACCATTAGTTCTTGATATGAGCAATATTCCTGATCCGGATGATTTTGATGAAGGAGCAGTTTGGTAAAGGAGGGGCTTAGATGAAACGCTATATTTGTAGTGAAGTAGTAAAAGGTGCCACTCATAGGCGGAATGGATTGCCTTGCCAGGACAATAAAAAAATCATAGAAATTTCGGACCAGATAGCAATATTGGCTGTCGCAGATGGACATGGCAGTGAAAAGTGCACTAGGAGTGAACGTGGCTCACAGATTGCCGTCAATACATTTTGCGATGTCATGAAGAATTATCTGCATAGTTATGAGGAATATCATGATAATTATGCCTCGTTGCTGACATTTCTTAATCGAGAGGGAGATACAAGATTTGCACAGGATATATGTGAAGAATGGCAGGCGAGAGTGAAGCAGTCATTTTATAAAAATCAGGTAGAGGGTATGCGTAATGCAGCAGGAGAAATTCAGTGGGAATCCGTATTTACTCTTTACGGTACGACTCTGCTTGGTATGTTAATCACAGAAGATTTTACATTTTCCTTCCAAATAGGAGATGGAGATATTGTATTGGTTAAAGATGACAGTGTTTCGGCGCTGGTAGAGCCGGAGAAATTTCTTGGTACAGAAACACATTCCTTGTCCCAAATAGACGCGTGGAGAAAAGCTGTTGCCTCTGTACAAAGACGGGAGCAAAGTGGTGAATATATGTATCTTTTGTCCACGGATGGTTTCGCAAACAGTTACACTTCCGATATGGAATTTCAGAAGACTTGTATGGGATATCGTGACATGATAAAAGAACATGGAGCGGAAGCGGTGCAGGGCAATTTGAAGAAGTGGCTTACAGAGACCAGTGAACTGGGATGTGGTGATGATATTACGGTTGTAATGGGGTACTTTACGGGAGAATAGGAATAAGAGAGCGAGAGTGAGGTTTATGTGGCATACAACTGAAATTGTTAAGATATTTGAAAAAATTACAGAAGATTATGGATATGAAATATATCAGAATAGAAAACGTTGTGCTGCATTGTGCAGTGATTTACTTGTCGAATATTCAACTGAAAAAAACATTATGCAGATGCTCTTTCAAGTAGGGCTTGGAGAGGCTATGAAGGGAGTCCCATTCAAGAATGAAAGAGAACTTAAAATCGGTCTTTCTAATATTGAAAAGTTTTTATTGGCACAGGCAATAGAGAGTAATGTCAGAGAAGACGTGATGGATGTAATCCGTATGGCTTTTGTGGATAAGAGAATTAATTCGAAAGTTAAGAGTGTGTATCAGCCTGTAATCTCAAAAAATTTCAATACTTTGCATTTTAAGATGACCTTACCGGTGATTAGGGAATTTGAAGAAAGAGTGGATGCTTCATTTAAATTTTTATATACTAATAGGGATGAGAAGGTTGATACAGTACTTGAAAAATGCATGATAATTGATAAATTTGGGGAGATGCATTCTTCAAGAATGGATTACGAATTATTGCTCCATGATAAGTCAAAAAATGTAACAATCAGTATGCCTGTGGAGAATAAGAGAATTTATGTTGGAGGAGCGACTGTAGAGTTTACATTTCTGTGTAGCAATCATAAAAAAATCACGACATCATATAAGATTAACAGCTCTAAACCCGTTATACTCATGCAGATTGCGGTATGCCAAATGACAGAAGCAGAGTGTGATAGAATGATAGATATTGTTGAATTGCTCATTAAGACAATAGGCAGTGTGGCAAAATCGAATAATGCTGTAACAGTAGAGGAGAGTAATGTGTTGGTAGCGAATGAACAATTAGTATATTCGTCTTCTGATATAATGGAATATTCTGATGCGCTTAGAAAAGAAATTCATTTTTTAAAACTTGGGAAAGGTAAGAAATATAAAATAGTCAATGGCGAGAAATTGGATAAAAATGACAAGGGAGTCTATACATATTCGTTTGAAATGGAGACAGATCTTCATCTTCCTGATGATGCACCTGTCGTTGTTGAAACATTTGATGGTATTAGGGCAATTGGAACGGTGTTAGTATGTGAAGATTTTGAGATGATTTTATTATTAGATAAAGATTTGAATGATAAAGTAAATTCAGCTCATTTAATGGTTGAGCCATGGAAATTACTTGAGGTGTTAGATAAGAAGATACATTCGCTTAATTCAAATATTAATAAGCTTGCCATAAAAATCATAGAAGAGGGACCTAAATTATCTACAAATAAAGATATTGACAATGTTCCCAAGGGGCAGGATGCGGTTGAAAGAAAAATGGAGTCGGATGATATAGTAACGGTATGGGGACCTCCAGGAACTGGTAAGACATATATGATGGCTAAAATAGCTAAGAAATATATTCTGCAGAACAAGTCTGTGCTTATTGTGTCTCATAGTAATGTATCAGTAGATGGAGTGATAAAAAAAGTCGTTGATATGGTTGCTGATATGCAGGATTATCTTAAATATGGGAAAATTTTGCGAGTTGGATATGTAAGAGATGATAAACTTGCAAAGAATCCTTATGCAACCTCATTTAATTATACCCTTAGTAAATGTGATAGTTATGCTAGGCAGTTAAATCAGTTGGTTGCAAAACGTGATGAACTACGGATGAAGAATAAAAAGAAGTCAAAAGAGTATAATGAAGTTGAGCATAAAATAAAAGAAATTCGTAGTGAGGTGAGGAAAGAGGAAAGAAAATATGTGCAGAGAGCGCAGGTAATTGGTACAACAATTTCAAAAGCAACTGTTGATCCGATGTTTGAAGAAAGACAATTTGATCTTGTAATGTTTGATGAGGTTTCAATGGCATACGTACCGCAGATAATAGCGGCTGCAGCATTAGCAAAAGAAAAGTTTTTATGTGTTGGAGATTTTAGACAGCTTGCACCTATTTCCCAGTGTCCGGATGCGCAGGTGCTACAAGGTGATATATTCTCGTACTTACAGATTGTAGATAAAAGGGGAAATATGTATTGGCACCCTTGGCTTGTTATGTTAAATGAGCAAAGACGAATGAATCCGGCAATTTCAGAATTTCCCAATAAATTTGTTTACAACAAACTTTTGAAAGATCATCCTATCGTGTTACATAAAGGGGATTCTGTTATCAAAAGTGCTCCATTACCTGGGGATGCATTAAATTTGGTTGATCTTGCGGGAACATATTGTGCAGCGGATAAGAATACAGATGGTTCCAGATTTAATATATTAAGTGCAATTGTTTCTTTTTGCACAGCTGTTAATGCTGATAAGAATCACATTGATACAGTTGGTATTATTGCACCATATGCAGCACAAGTAAGATTAATTAGGGCGATGTTAAAGGATTATTATTCGAACGGAACGACTAATGTAAGTTGTGCAACTGTGCATCAGTTCCAAGGCTCCGAAGCGGATATGTTGATTTTTGATGCAGTGGAGAGCTATCCAAAGAGAGCGGTTGGATATCTAATGGGAAAAGATTCCAATCAAGTAGTCCGATTAATTAATGTTGCTATTACGCGAGGAAAAGGGAAAATAATAACAGTTGCAAATGCAAATTTCTGGAACAATGTATTTAATGGTACGAATCATGTATTCTATCATTTTTTAAGTCATATTAAGAATAGAAAACATCAGGTAATAGGGCATAAGGATAAAACATTCGAAAAATATATTAAGCTGATAAACCCTAGTAAGATGATTAATATATTTGCGAATGAGCAGGATGCAATAGAGGTGTTTAGACAGGATATGCGAAAGGCAAAATGGCAGGTGGTAGTATCTCTTCCAACTGGGGAGTTAAGAGAGACTGAAAAGCAGATATTTGAAATATTAGATGATGCAGATAGCAAGGGTGTTAATATTTTAATGAAATCTAATGACTATGCCAACCTTCCAGAATGGTGGAAACAATATTGTATTGGAACAGAAAATGCTACATTTCCGCTTATTATTATCGACGATGAAGTTGCGTGGTATGGATTACCTACAGCAAACTGGAGATTTCAGGTAGACAAGACTACGGCAATGTTTACTGTTGTGCATATGATGGTAAGAATTAAGGGAAAGAATACGGTAGGAATGATTAAGTCATTGACAGAGATAGAGACCGTTGTTGTTGGTCAGAACACAAGAAAGTTAAAAAGAAAAAAGGAGATAATAGATACCAATTTTACGATTTCAGGAGTTGGAATGGCAGGAAATAGTGGAAGTAGTTTAGGGTATGGACTTGGAACATTTGTTGAAGAAAAAGAGTTTTGCTCATCATGTAAAAGTCATATGGTTCTTGCAAAAAATGCTAGGGGAACTGCATATTTGAAATGTTCTAATAAAACATGTAAGAAAACAAAATACCTTACCGTTGACTTGATAAATTGGTATATTAATTCACATAATGTAAAGTGCCCAAAGAAAGATCGTGGTGAATTACAAGGTGGGTTAGGTAAGTATGGTCCGTATGTTAGATGTAATTGTGGTCATTTCTTGAAACCGGATGAAATATAAGAAAATGCAAGAGCTGAGAACAATTATTGTTACATTTATGATGTGCAGATGTCGCTTCGTATGCGACTACAAGATGGTATAAGAGAGATATAATATAGGAAAAACGGAGGTGCGTATTAGTGATTGTAGATCGTTATTATTACCAACAACTTAATCGAAAAGAAAAAGCGATTTACAATGCTTTTTATAAGGGCGTTATGTCTCATCAAGATATTATTCCTGTACCGGTAAGAGGGAAAATGTCAAATGAGACATTTAACCGAGTATTTATGGCAATGACAAGGGATAATCCACTGATTTTTTATTTGAATCAATCGGCATGCAGTTGGGCAACCGACCGAATTTCGCATGTAGCAATATGTCCGCAGTATTTCTTTAGTGAGAAGAAAGTAAGGGAGTATAAAAGAAAGATTGAAAGTGTGGTAAATCAGTTGGTTGCAGATTTAAACCTTTTGGATGGAAATGATTATGATAAGGAGAAGAAGGTTCATGATTGGATGTGCCAGAACATAGAGTATGATTTTGATGGTTCTGACCTGAACCAACCGGTTCGACTTATTACAGCTCATAACATTATAGGGGTATTTGCACACCATAAGGCGCAATGTGAGGGAATTGCCAAAGCAGCAAAGGTTTTGCTAAATGCAGTGGATGTAAAATGTATTGTAGTAACTGGTGAATCGGATGTTAATTATAAAAATGAAAGACATGCCTGGAATATTGTAGATGTAGGACATGCACCGTATCAATTAGATATTACATGGGACATAGGAGCAAGTAGTCAAAAGAGGAGGAAAATAGCATATGATTATTTTGATTTAACCGATTCATTGATTATGCAAGATCATAAATGCAAAGATATACTTCCAAAGTGTTGTGAAGTGGCTAATAATTATTATGTGATGAACAACCTTGTGTTTAGTACGAAAACGAAGTTATATAAGTATATTGATAGCACATTGAAAAAAGGAATATATGAGTTTGATTTTCGTTATGAGGGGAAAGAAAATGCAACGGAATTATCACGTGAAATCGCGAGATATGCACTAGATTGGATGCGTAATCAAGGGCATTCAGCAGTTAAGGTAACACAGAGACCTAATGATTCTCTAGGTGTATGCAAGTTAGAAATATACCAGTGATTGGAGGAAAAATATATGCAAAAATAGTGCAATTGGTATCAGACAACAAAATATAAATTATTTTGCAGCTATTATAGGTTTTCTTACTGCAGATAACATAACAAAACAGTGGTCAAAAATGACCACGTGATAAAAACTCCAGTACTTCTTCAAATTCTGATATATAACCTCAACCTACCATAACAAAACGGGCTTTTTTTCGTTGATTCACATTTTGTTATGTGGTAGTATAATATCATATTGTGGATTTATTGGTAAAGATATAAGGGGATAGTAGTTGATTGGAGGCGGATATTGTGAAACAGGAGATATTAAATCAGTTGGAACTGAAGGAAAACCATGAGTATGAGTGCAAACTTGCTGCAAATGGTCTTCCGGTAAGTATGTGGGAGACATATTCTTCTTTTGCAAATACAGATGGTGGAACGATATTCCTTGGTATCAAAGAGCACCGCGATTCTTTTACGGTGGAAGGTTTAACCGAAAAGCAGGTAATCAAGTATCAAAAAGATTTTTGGAGTATAGTGAATGATCGACACAAAGTATCAAAAAACATTTTATTGAATCATCATGTGTATCCTGTGGTTGTTGAGGGGAAAACGATTCTTAGAATTGATGTTCCGGCAGCAGACCGGCATGATAAGCCGGTGTATATTGGTGTTGATCCGATGAAAGGAACTTATCGCAGGGACTACGAGGGGGATTTTCTGTGTTCAGAGGAAGCAGTCCGAGCTATGTTTGCAGATCAGCGAGATGGTGGAACAGATACGGAAGTATTAGATAATATGGAATTGGATGCGTTGAATACAGATACCATTAAGGGGTATCGGATTGTATTTGAACAATTGCATCAAGGACATCCGTGGGATTTACTTGAAAACGATGAATTTTTAATGAAACTGCGGGCCGTTGCCAAGAATAATAAAGGGGAACTGTCTCCGACTATCGCAGGTTTGTTATTTTTTGGGGAAGCCTACCGGATAACAGAAGTATTTCCAAATTATTTTTTAGACTATCGCGAAGAAAGTGAGGATAAATCTGTTAGATGGTTGTTCCGGACACATTCTGATGAAGGAGATTGGAGCGGTAATCTTTATGATTTTTACTATAAAGTAATTAATCGGATCGATGATGATATTGCAGTACCTTTTGTAAACCGCAAGGATGGATACCGGGTGGATCGTGTGGATGTGCATGCGGCATTAGGAGAGGCTGTGGCAAATGCTTTGGCACATTCCAATTATTACGAAAGACGAGGTGTGGTTGTCGTTAAGAAGGGAAAAGAGATAACGATTTCAAATCCGGGAACCATACGAATCACAAAAGAGGAATTTTATGCGGCAGGAAATAGCGATCCTAGAAACCCGAATATTTTGAAGATGTTTGGGTTTGTCAATGTTGGTGAGCGTGCCGGCAGTGGAGTTGATAAGATTATGACTGCATGGAAAGAGCAGAACTGGAAAAAACCTGAATTTGATTTTTCGGTTCGCGCAGACCGTGTCACTTTAAAGTTAGAAGTTGGACAGGTTGTATATATCCCGGGGGCAGCAGATTTGCGCGTGGAAGATGAATATATTTTTGAAACGTTACCAATGACTAAACAACAAAATGTACTTGAGTACATTGCAAAATATGGGAGCATATCCTCGCAGGTTACGGCAGATATTTGTGGATATAAATCAAAATCAGGTGCAAGAAAGCTTCTTGATAAGATGATAGAAGAAGGACAGATAAAAAAGATTGGGAAAGGGCCTTCAACTCATTATGTAATCAATTAATAAAAAAAGTGTTTGATAAAAGCAGTTATCGAACACTTTTTGCGTACTAATCGAACACTATTGAACACTTTTGCTAAATTATCGAACACTTTTGTCAGGTGTGGTGGGATGAGGACAGTTTCTAATCTTTTAGGATTCCAGTAAATCAGTAGAAAGACTTTGTGACTCGTGGGTTTTGAGTACGTCGGTATGTGGCACTGGTAGTTTCAGTGCCCATACCGCTACGTACTCAATGAACGGGAGTGCCCACGAGACGCAAAGCCTTTCTACTGATTTATGGAACCAAAAAAATTAACACCACCCCCTTCCTCTTTACTTTTCCAGGCAAACATAGTAAAATATTTTGCATAAAAAGCACTCTAGGAGAGAAGGAGATTTAAGATGCAGTTTGACCATCTGTCGTATGGAGATTTTAATCCCCATCTTTTATATATTGGGAAAAAGGTGCCGGAGGTCAGTGGGGAGGACCACAGCCATGACTATTTGGAACTGACTTATATATTGTCAGGGCAGGCAAGATACTACATAGAAGGAAAAGAATATTTATTGCAGCCGGGAGATTTGTTAGTGGGAAATCCGGGGCTTGTGCATCGTTTTGAACTGCGAGAAGGGGAAAAAACGCCCATTGAAGTGTATATCGGATTAAGCAATTTTCATTTCCAGGATATGCCGCCACAGTCGTTAATTTTGCCGGATGGAGCACCGGTGCTGCGGTGCAAGGCAGAGTTGAAGCAGGACTTAAACCAGTTGGTGCAGACAATGATTTCCGAAACCAAAATCCAGCAGAGTGGGCAGTATTTCATGATTAAAGCTTATATGGTGCAGATGTTAGTATTGATTCTCAGGCAGATATATGGTGAAGAAAAGCAGGAAAATCATGGATTTGTTTTTGAATCCCGCAGTAAGGGCTATGTGGTAAAACGAATTATTGCGTACATGAATGAGAACTATGCTTCTCATATTTCACTTGACCAGATTGCGGCGAATATGTATCTGAGTCCGGTATATATTTCAAAGATTTTCAAAGAAGAGACGGGAGAGTCGCCGATTCGGTATTTGATAAAAATCCGGCTGGAAAAGGCAAAGGAAATATTAGAAAAAGAAAATTGCGGAAGTGTGCGCAATGTATCGCTGGCTGTGGGATATGAAGATGTGTATTATTTTAGTAAATTATTTAAGAAATATTATGGAATTGCCCCTGTTTACTACAAAAGGCAGGCGCAAAAAAAGAGTGGAAAGGAGATAAAATAACGTGAAACATTATAGTTTTTTGCTTATTTTGTTTATGGCACTTTGTTTAAGTTTGGGAAACGGAAACAAAGCGCAGGCGGGTTCTTTGCAGACTAAAGGTGTCTGGGTGTCCTGCTTTGAGTTCGAGGAACTTGGTTTGAAAGATAAAACAGAGGCGCAGTTTCGTGCCAATGCCAATAAAATATTTGCAACAATTCGGGCGAACGGATGCAATACCGTTTATTTTCATGTAAGGGCTTATGATGATGCAATCTATCCGTCTTCTGTGGCAGGATTTAGTAAGTACATATCTTCGGATGGAAAAGCACCGGGGTATGATCCTTTGAAAATATTGGTTTCTCTTGCGCATTCACACAAATTAAAAATTCATGCATGGATGAATCCGTACCGGGTTTCGTCGACGAAAATTCTTGACCCGGCAAGTGAAACGACAACAGCACGAATTGTCAACCAGGTAAAGGAAATTATTAACCGGTATGCAGTGGATGGCATTCACTTTGATGATTATTTTTATCCGACCAATATAAAAAAATACAAGAAGGTGCCGGCTGCAACACGGCGTCAAAATGTAAATGTGATGGTTCGGAAAGTTTATCAGACGGTAAAGCAGAAAAAGAAATCGTTGAAGTTTGGTATCAGCCCTGCCGGTGATATTACATATTGTGAAAAAATCGGGGCGGATGTCAGGACGTGGCTTTCTCAAAGCGGTTATGTGGATTATATAATTCCGCAGATTTATTGGTCGAATAACTATATTATGAGCGGTAAAAAAACAGCATTGTTTAATGAGCGTCTGGCAAAGTGGCGTGAAATTAACAAACGTGACGTACCAATGTATGTAGGGCTTGCCCTTTATAAGACCGGCTATTCATTAAAAGAAGATCCGGGCTGGAAGAAATCATCCGGCAACATTGCCTCACAGATTCGCCAGATTCGAAGTGGTAATACAGAAGGGTATGTATTTTTTGCTTATAAGGACTTGATTCGTTCGGGGGCAGCAAAAGAATTAAAAAAATATTACAAGGAAATCGGCAAAATATCACTGAATAAGAAAAAGAAAAAACTTCGCACCGGTAAAAAATATCGGTTGAGGGCATCATTCTGGCCAGCAAATCTACATGGTAAAATTAAGTGGAAATCATCCAATAAAAAGATTGCCGGTGTATCGAAAAAGGGAGTTGTAAAGGCAAAGAAAAAAGGAACAGTCCGCATTTATGCGATTTATGGCACGATGAAAAAATCGTGTAAAATTATTGTGAAGAAGAAAAGAAAGTAAAGGAGAGCATTTTGGTAGCTTGGTTTGACAGCGTAATTCTTAGTTGGTTTCAGTCAATACAGAATGATTTTTTAACTGTTTTGTTCAAGGCAATCACATTCCTTGGAGAGGGCGGTTTAATCTGGATTGCTTTGGGACTTTGTCTCATTGCTTATAAAAAGACGCGATGGGTTGGCATATCGGTTTTACTTGCGTTGTTATTTTCCCTTCTTGTTGGAAATGTGACTTTAAAACCATTGGTGGCAAGACCGAGACCGTGCTGGCGGAATCCGTTGGTTAATCTGCTGATTCAGAATCCAAAAGATTATTCATTCCCATCCGGGCACTCCCTTTCTTCCTTTGCGGCGGCAATGGCAATCTTTATGAATCATCGAAAAATGGGTGTGGCAGCACTTTTGTTTGCTTTTATCATGGGCTGCACAAGATTATATTTTTATGTGCATTATCCAACAGATGTACTGGCGGGGATGCTTTTTGGTCTGATTCTTGGCTTTTTGGCTTATTGGATTGCCACAAAAGGCAGAAAAAAATGGGAGGAAAGAAGCTGTGCTTGAACTGGAAAAATTACAAAAATCTTATCGAAAAAATGAAGTTTTACAAGATGTTTCAATTACTGTAAAAGATGGAGAGAGTGTATGCTTTGTGGGTGCCAATGGAGCCGGAAAATCGACGCTTTTAAAAATTATAGTTGGTGCATTGAAGCCGGATGCAGGAACTATTTTGTGGAATGGAAAAGCGGTGGATGGAACGTTTCTTTCGGAGCATGTCGGTTATGTGCCACAGGAAAATCCGTTATTTGAAGATTTAACAGTAAAAGACAATTTGGAATTATGGTATGCAAATGATAAAGCACGTTTGCAGAAAGATTTGGAAGATGGGTGGTTATTTTATTTTGGTATGCATAAAATCTATAAAAAACCGGTTAAAAAGTTATCCGGAGGCATGAAAAAAAGACTCAGTATCTGTTGTGCACTGGCTGGTGACCCGGATGTTTTAGTAATGGATGAACCGGGAGCAGCATTGGATTTAATGGCGAAGAACGAAATCCTTCGATTGATAAAGAATTTTACAAGGAAAGGAAAAAGTGTTATAATAACATCTCATGAGATGTCCGAAATCACGTTTTGCCATTCTTTATATGGAATCCGTGATGGTTGTACTGTCACATTGGATAAAGAGATAAACGGTTTTGAACTCACGGAATGGATTCAAGGCTGATTATCATAGAAACAATTCAAAAAAGGAGCCTACCTATGTAGGAAAATGGAGGAAAAAATGGAAAAGAAGAAGAGTAAGGGGAAACTGATTGCGTTAATTATTGCAATCGTTGTTGTTGTCGGAGTCGTGGCAACCGGAATTGTGCTGGCAGCTACCGGTACACTATTTGGTTCGACAAAGAAGAAGGCATTTGACCTTTTGAAACAGGCGCCGGAAAAGATGACACAGTCAGCAGTGAGCAAGCAGCTTGGTCTTGATGAATTGTCAAAGGCTATGTTAGAAAAAGGAATGGATATCAACTACAAAATAAAAGATATCCAGTCATCAGATTCTTCCGTTGATTTGTCCGGTATGGAAATGGGTGCCGGTTTATCACTGGATGTAAATAACAAAAAAGCATCCGCAAAGATTGCCCTTTCCAAAGACGGAAGCCAGTTATCAGCAGAAGCCTATGGTTCATTAGAGGAAAAGAAAGCAGCATTTTCTCTGCCGGAGCTGATTCCAAACAAAACATTCAGCATTACAGCATCCGATAATGAGAGCCAGGAAGCCCTGAATAGTATTTCAGCTGTTTTAGCAGTGCTTCCGGATTTGCAGGAAACATTTTCTGATTTCTTAGAGGAGCAGGGAGATGCCTTGTATGACAGCACAGAATGTGAAAAGGCAGATAATGGTTATCAGATTAAGATTACAAAAGTTTCACTGGATGAGTTTGTAAATAAATTCCGTGATTATGTAAGCAGCCAGTCAGAGACACTCGGTAAGATTGAAGAAAAACTTGGTATGTCCAAAGGAACGATTGCCAGTGGCGTTGGTATGATTGTTCCACAGATTACATCTTACACACAGGATATTATTGTGACGGTAGAGGGCACGGACGGTAACTTGACAGGATTTAAAACCTCTGTGACGGTTGCCGGAGTTAAATTAGATATTCGTGGTGCATTTGTAGATAACGATGCCCAGAATACAGCAAATGTTGAGTTGTCCTTGGCACAGAATGGTTCTTCTATTGGAACAGTTACGTATAACCTTCAGGGTAAAAAAGGTGATGTATGCGAAGATACAATTAAAATGGTTGTTTCGAGCATGGGTACGGAAATTGCTTCAACAGAAGTAAAAGAATCCCTTGACACGAAGAATAATAATGCACTTACAATGTCTGCTTCCGTAAAATCGTATAATTCCGATGAGGTGAAAATGTCATGCAGCGGAAGTGTGAAAAACTTAGAAAAAGGTAAGAGTATTACCCTTGATTTTAAAGATGTATCGGTTGACCAGAGCGAAACAGGCACGAATACCTTTGGAATGGAATACTCATTTGCTGCTCTTGACGGTGAAGTAAAAATGCCTGCCGGTGAAGAACAGGTTGTGACAGCCGACACCCTACAGTCAACTTTGACTCAGTATCAGAGTGATGTGATGACTAATTTACAGAACATTTTAGGTAAATGGGGAATTAGTGATATCAGTTCCTTGTTCAGTCCATCTTCATCAAATCCATTAGGATTGAGTGATGCGGATACTTCTTTAACTACCGACAGTTATGATGGTAGCGATGATGACAGTTATACAGACAGTTATGAGGATGAAAATGACACTTTGTAATTCATACAAAATATGTTATCTTAAGAAAATGGCAAAGAGGACCGTTATGGTCCTCCCTGTCATTTTCTTGTCTATGGCGGTTCTTTTGACTGTATTTTTTGTTTGTTTGTCTGCAATTTCGGAAAACAGTAAAATACATATTGGAGTTGTTGTGCCGGAAAAAGGGTTTATGGAGCGAGGGTTACTTGAGTATGTCAGCAATATGGCAGACACGAAAGCCTTATGTGTGTTCCGGGAGCTGAGTGAGACAGAGGCAAAAGAGCAGTTGGATGAAGGAAAGGTGGCGGCTTATGTTACGCTGCCGGAAAATTTATTGGAGAAAATATATCGGAACGAAAAAACCTCCGTCCATATAACAACGGCTAAAACACCCACAATTGAAAGTGCATTGATGGAGGAACTGATGGATTCGGCAGTTTCTTTTGTGTTGACAGCAAAAGCCGGTGACTATGCAGCATATCAGTTATACGCAAAGTATGGCAGACAGGGAAGTATGAAGACTGTGGCGATGGATATGAACCGCAATTATATTCGTTTTGTGCTGCGGCAGGAAACTTTGTTTCACGAGAAAACAATAAAATCAGCTTCCGGAATGAATGATACTACGCGTATTTTTCTTGGAATTATGGTGACACTTTTGACTCTTATGGGGGCGATTTTGATTTCTCTGCGGGAGCGTCCGACAGCGTTATTGCTTGGCTTATTGAAAGGAAAGAAAATAAACCCGGTGGATACGCTTTTTTTTGATGTTTTGTTAAATGGCGGTGTTTTGTTTATCTGTATGACTGCCGGATTTTACGGATTTGCAGCCCTTTTAGGGGTAAAGGTGACAATGCTTAATATGTGCGGGATTGTCTTTGGTAGTTTTTGCGCGGCTTGTCTGTTTGCCTGTGTCGTTCCGTGCGGCAGGGCAAATGCCGGACAGATACTGTTTCTCTTTGTATTTGCTGTGGTGCAGTTTGTGCTGCTTGGCGGTGCATTTCCGGACTACATGCTGCCCAAAATTCTTGTAAGCATTGGGAAAATACTGCCGGGAGGAGTTTTTGTTGATTTGCTGCATGCAGAAATGAAAGGACAGATTTTTTCATCATCGCTTATTTATGTACTTATGTATGGAGTCTGCTTCTTTTGTCTTGCCTTGTGGCGCATGAAGAGAAAGAGGGGTGGCATCGCATGAGAATATGGATGAAAAAATATATCAAACGCTTTTTGTGCCAGAAATTCTTTTTGTTTCTGCTGATTGCCCTGCCTTTTTTTACTTATTTATATTCCTATGCGGTACATCAAAAGTCTACAAAAGTTAAAGTGGGAATTGTGGCAGACAAAGACAATGTGTTTGTTCGGGAAATTCAGGAGGAACTTCTTAGTAAAACCGGTATGATTACGTTTTGTGAAATATCTTCCGAAAAGGACATGATTCAAAAAATCCGAAAGGGAGATTTGACGTGTGGTTATGTGTTTCCGGATACACTTAAAAAGCAATATGAAAATGGACGGTATGAAAAATGCATTACGCAATACCGCTGTGGAGGAAATGCATTTTATTTGATTGCGAGAGAGGCGGTGATAAGTAGTGTATTCCGTGTGTACGGTAGACAGATGCTGGAGGATTACATCGCACAATCCGGGCTTTTTGAATCACATGAGATTCAAAAAGGGGAGATTTCGCAAAAATATAAGGATAATTTGGAAAAGCAGCAAACATTTACGATGGAAATAAACAAGCAGAACTTTGCAAAAAAACAGATGGGAGACTATCTTTTGGCACCGTTACATGGTGGTGTGGCTTTTTTGATTTTGCTTGCCGGATTCTGTGGGCTTGCTCTTTATCGAAAAGATTGTGGGAGACAGATTCCTTTTGCAGTTACTGGAAAATGGCGCAGAGAGATGTCGCTTTTTTCGATTGCGGTGCCGGTGGTTCTGATGACAATATCAGGAATTTTGTCCGAGATTTTATGCGGAGTTTCGTTTTTAACAATAAAAGAAATTGCTTCTCTACTGATTTATGATATAATAGTGGTACTGTTTTGTAATTTACTATCTGCAATTCGGGTAAAAGAAGGTGTCATTTGGCTCTTTGCGTTGTTTTACTTGTGTATCAGCGTATTGTTTACACCGGTATTTTTGAATTTGTCGGTGCTGATTCCGTGGGCGCATGTATTGTCATATTTTTGTCTGCCGTATTACTTTTTGAATGCAGCGTTTGGTGGCGTGTGGCAGATTTTTGAATTGATTTTCGTTGGTACCTTGCTTTTTTTAGTTAACATATGGAGAAGAAGGAGAGATTGTTATGGTTACGAATTGTGAGTTTTGTGCCTTTTACGTTTATGACGATGATGGCTATGCAGAGTGTGATGTCAATTTGGACGAAGATGAAATGGCAAGATTTTTAGGTTCATCGTATCAATCCTGTCCATATTATCAGACGGATGATGAATACAAAATAGTGAGAAAGCAGAATTAATTGGTAAATGAATTGTTAGGAGGCGTAACTATGGCAATCGTATTAATCGCAATTGGATTGTTGTTTACCGGCGTTGATTTTATGGTGGGCAGCGGTATTTCATATCCGGATTTTATACAGCCGACAGGGCTTTATCATGGAATTGATATCCACCCAAGAATACAGCAGTATGTAACGCAGAATATTTTAGGACATAATTTACAGGTGGACATACTGCCTGACGTTATTGGTTGTTTACTTGTGCTGATTGGTGCATTTATGTTCGTGAAGCATAACAAAAAATTCTGGTTTGGTGCACTGTTAGCCATTCTGGCAGGAGGGTGTTCCGTTGCCCTTCGCATCATTCCGTTTTATGTGAATGGTGGAGCCTTGATTTTATCTGCCCTCAGTTTATATTTCTTAGCATTTGTATTTGAAATCTGGATGGAATATATCATGATTTACGTGACGGTAAATGTTTCGGATGACATGGCAAATGTAAGTACCAACCGGAGAATGCAGTTTGGCTGGTGGGTTACCGTATTTGCAAGAATTTTTATTTTCCTTTTGACTTTTGTCGGAATTGGCTCGGTTCGCCATGTTTACGAGGCTGTTGTTTTATTGTTTGCGGTATTTTATCTGTATCAATTAGTGCAGACCCGTAAATATGTGGGAACTTACAAAGTCTACAAAGAGGGCTTTAACAGTGCCGTTTTGCCGGAATATGTAAAGGAAAAAATGATAGGAGTTTCGTACCGTGAAAATCCCGATATTTCGCTGGATGAGCTTCGTTATGTGCGAATTATCCATTATGATTTCAAGGGACAGATTCAGGAAGGTGAACTGGTGGTAAATCAGAAAATTGCATATCCTGTCATGCGGGCATTTTACCAGCTTTACAAATGGGAATATCCGATTGAGCGGGTGCGCCTTGTGGATGATTTTGATGGAGACGATGAAGCGTCCATGGAGGAAAATAACACATCGGCATTCAATTACCGCACGGTTGAGGGGCGCGACGAACTGTCAAAACACGCTCTTGGTATGGCAATTGATATCAATCCGCTGATGAATCCCTATGTCAGAGAGGATGGCTATTTCCCGAAAAATGCAACCGAGTATCTCGAACGTGATATAACCTTGTGTAAGGGAGAGCATAAAGATAAAATGATTCACAAAAAAGATATGGCATATAAAATCTTTAAGAGAAATGGCTTTTTGTGGGGCGGTGACTGGGAAGACTGTAAAGATTACCAGCACTTTTATATGAAGTAGATGAAATGTTTGTTAGTATTTTAGTTTCCGTAATTTAACAAAAGAACTTTGCGTCTCGTGGGCGCTTCCGCTCATTGAGTGCGTAGTGGTATGGGCACTGAAACTACCAGTGCCTCATACCGACGTACTCAAAACCCACGAGTCACAAAGTTCTTTTGTTGAATTACTGGAATCTTAAATAGAAAACTAACAAACATTTCATGTTACGCAATCGCACAAAGTTTTAGTGTCCTTATCAATCGAAATATTGAGATTATTAAGTTGTGGGGAGCTGGTGGTGGTGCGGGTTAAGTAATTTGAGTGAAACAGAGAATAAAATTTTTAGATACAAATAAAACAACAGAAACATTTGCGGTGAGTGGGTTTGAGCGCGTCAGCAGGCGGTACTGGTAGTTTCAGTACCCCTGCTGCTACGCAGCTCAACAAACGAAAGTGCCCACGAAACGCAAATGTTTCTGTTGTTTTATGGCAACTAAAAAACTTAATGTTGTTTCATTCAAACTACTTAATAATCGTCCCGATTCTCTCCTTAATCCCCTGATAAGCGTTCTCAAGCTTTGTAATAATAGCGGTTCGTCCCTCACCGGAGGAAACGAAAGATACGCTGGCATCAACTTTTGGCAGGGTAGTGATGGCATCAAAGTGATTTTCATCAATTAAGGAAATAGCATCGCTTACGCTGATTTTACCAATTGCCTGGCCGTCAGCAGTTTCCATCTGTTCTTTGGAAGTCAGAATCATAAGATGGGAAGCATCTACCATATCAGCAAGTTTTGCGGCAGTATAGTCTTTTTCAATGACGGCACTGGCGCCTTTTAATGTGGTTCCCTGCTCCATAACCGGGATTCCACCGCCGCCGGCTGCAATGACAATCTGTCCGGCATCTAAAAGTGCTTCGATTGCATCAATTTCATAAATATCAACCGGTTTTGGAGAAGCGATGATACGGCGGAAACCGTCTCCTTCCGGTACGACATGATTTCCCTTTTCTTCTTCGGCATCAGCTTCCTCACGCGTCATAACACGTCCAATTACTTTGGTCGGGTGGTTAAATGCTTTGTCAAACGGATCCACACGAACCTGTGTAATAATCGTAGAAACCGGTTTGAAAATACCGCGGTCTAACAATTCGGTACGAATGGCGTTCTGCAAATCGTATCCGATATAACCCTCGCTCATAGCACCGCAGAGAGACATTGGCGCAACGGTATAATTTTTATCGTTATCCAAACGGGCAAATTCAGTCATAGCGGTCTGAATCATGCCGACCTGAGGCCCGTTACTGTGGGTAATTACAATCTGATATTTCTGCTCTACTAAATCGGCAATTGCCTGAGCTGCCTTTTTTACGTTTTTTTTCTGCTCCGGAAATGTCTCACCAAAGGCATTTCGTCCGAGAGCAACAACAATTCTTTTTTCTTTCATGAATCGTAACCTCCATCCGGTATTTTTTATCACAATTAAAGATGTAACTAGTATACCATTTTTTTCATGGTTCGTAAATATTCTTTCTGCTCCTTTGTAATGCGGTAGCTTTCTACAGCCTTCTGAATCGTTTTTTTGTGAACCCAGTCAGAAAGCTTTTTCTTTTCCAAATAAGGAATGGCAGCATCCCACTGCTTGGCAAGAGCAGTGGCAAAATACCACGCAATCATCATATTGACGTAATATTCTTCCGAGCGGATTTTCGCAACAAGTGCCAAATGCTTCTCTGAGAAATCGGCGTCCAGATATAGTCGCAGCAAAATTCCGATGCCGTATCGAATGGTGTATGTGTCATTTGAAGAAATCCATTTTAGAACTTCCCCATACAGTTCCGATTTATGTTTTTTGAATACGCCGGGTGCCGGTAAATCACACGTTGCCCAGTTGTTGATATAGGGAAGAAAACGGTTGATTTCCCACACACAGGTTTCATAATCTTTTTCCGCTGAAATTAACATCATATGAAGATTGTTTTCTTCATAATAATGGTGGGGCAGTTCTTTTAGAAAGCTTTCTGCCTCTTTAGTACCTTTAAAATCTTTGGCAAACGAGCGCAGTGCAGGGGTGCGGATGCCGATGATTCTGTTTTTTTCAATCGTTGGAATCAGTTTACTGTGAAAATCTAAATAAGAAGGGTCCTGCAGGGTAAATAATTGTTTCTGTAATTCGTTCATTTTTCTACCTCCATAAGCAGTATTTTAACGCATAAATAAGGGTTCGTAAAGCATTAACGATTCGTTCATGGATTGTTGACGGAAAGGGCAAAATGATTTATAATAAATACATTATTAAGATGGTCGGAAAGGACGGGGTGATATTATGAAATTAGTATTTATTGGGGCTGACCATGAAGTTACGGGAAGCTGTCATTACATGGAAGTTGGAGATAAAAAATTCTGCGTGGATATTGGTATGGAGCAGGGGCAGGATTTGTTTGAAAATCAGGAGATTCCGGTAAATCCATCAGAGATTGATTTTATTTTGCTGACACACGCACACATAGACCACACGGGTCTTCTTCCCATGTTGTTTGCCAGAGGATTCCGCGGTCAGGTATACGCAACAAAAGCGACAGTGGATTTGAGCCAGATTATGCTTCGTGACAGTGCTCATATCCAGCAGTTTGAGGCAGAGTGGCGGAACCGGAAAGCAAGACGTTCCGGCGGTGAAATTTATGAACCTTTGTATACGATGGAAGATGCCTTAGGTGCAATTCGACTGCTGGTTCCGTGTGAGTATGATAAAAAAGTTACGATTTGCGATGAGGTTACCATTCGATTTACCGATGTGGGACATTTGCTTGGTTCTTCTTCCATTGAAGTATTTGCAAAAGAGGGCGAAGAAGAACGAACGGTTGTCTTTTCCGGAGATCTTGGAAACACACATAAGCCGATTCTCAGAGACCCGATTTATACAAAAGCGGCAGATTATGTTGTTATGGAATCTACATACGGTGACAGACTGCATGGGGAAGAAGCACCGGATTATGTTGGAGAGCTGGCAGCAATTATTGAAAACACTTTCCGCCGTGGCGGTAATGTGGTAGTGCCATCCTTTGCAGTCGGCAGAACACAGGAGATGTTATATTTCTTACGTCAGATTAAGGAGCAGCAGTTAGTGAAGACGCATCCGGATTTTGAAGTGTATGTGGATAGTCCGCTCGCTGTGGAAGCAACGAATATTTTCGGTAAAAATGTTCAGCAGTGTTTTGATGAAGAAGCAAAAGCACTTGTAGAAAAGGGAATTAACCCAATTGGATTTCCGGGCTTGAAATTGTCTATAACAAGCGATGACAGTAAGGCAATTAATTTTGACCAGCAGCCAAAAGTTATTTTGTCGGCATCCGGTATGTGTGAGGCAGGTCGAATCCGCCATCATTTAAAACATAACTTATGGCGTCCGGAGAGTACGATTGTGTTTGTTGGTTATCAGACCAGAGGTACATTAGGACGTGCACTGCTTGAGGGGGCAAAAGAAGTAAAACTGTTTGGTGAAGTGATTGAGGTCAAAGCAGAGATTACGAAAATTGCCGGCATCAGCGGGCATGCAGATAAAAATGGATTATTAAAATGGATTAACAGTTTTACGGATAAACCGCCAAAACGTGTATTTGTCGTTCATGGAGAGGATAAGGTATGCGATGAATTTGCGAGAACACTTACCGATTCCGGTTATAACGCTGTGGCACCGTACAGTGGTACAGTTTTTGACTTGATACAGGGCGAGTTTGTAAAAGAAGCACTTCCGGTTGCTGTGAAGAAGAAAGCGGCAGCGAAGAAACGTTCCGGCGATATGTTCCAGCGTCTATTGACGGCAGGACAGCGTCTGATTTCGGTAATTCGTAAGAATGAGGGATTGAGTAATAAGGATACGGCGAAGTTCACAGACCAGATTCAGGCACTTTGTGATAAGTGGGACCGTCCGTAATTAGAAAAAGAAGAAGAGGAGGTGAGGTTGTGACCACACAGGAAAGTCGTGAACAAGAGATTAAACGGCTCAATGCAGAAAAGGTAAAGCAGATTGCTTTATGTCATTTTTATTCTTATTATGTCAGACATAATATGTCAGACATGCTGGCGTATGTTGGTGAGGATGTAACGTGGCTTGGCTCGCAATCTAATTTTGTGGCACACAACCGTCAGGAGTTTGAAAACCTTCTGGAGAGAGAAATAAAAAAAGTACCAAAGCAATGTGTTATGAAAGTGATATCGGCAGATGTCAGTCAGGTTTCCGGAAATTGTTATCAGGTGACCGGAGAATTGGAACTGCGTCTGCCGGTGCAGGATAATGTTTATTATACGAATTTGCGTTTTTCCATGATGATTTGCAAAGAGGATGGAAAGTTTTCCATTGTATCAATACATACATCCGCGATTAGAAAGACTGCTTTGTGGGATGACACACAGGTACTAAAAGAGAGGCAGAAACAATTTTCAGAAGAAGGCGGAGAGAATATACAGGATCCGGTAACAGGTGTGCTTCAATTAGGAGCATTTAAAGAGCGGGCTGCCAGACAGTTAGAAGATATTTCAAAAGCAAAAAACTATGCGCTTATTTGTACGGATATTTGTAATTTTGAACGGGTAAATAATTTGTATGGTATGCAGAAGGCGGATAAACTTTTGGCGGATACGGCGAAGATGATTATGGCATCGGGCAAATGTATATTGCTTTGCTGCCGCAGTGTGGCAGACCATTTTGTAGCACTTGCCTGTTATCAGGATTTTTCTACATTCCGCAATATGCTCAATGAGTTATGCAATCGTTTTGTAGTGGAAATCGGAAACGAATATTCGGATGCCTATCCGCGGCTTGGTATTGGTGTTTACCGCATTGACAAGGAACATCCGCCGATTCAGAAGATGGTGGAGTATGCCAATCTTGCCAGAAAGAGCTTGCGGACGAATACGACTTCTCATATTGCTGTGTATGACGAGAGAGTGTACACGCAATTGATTCGTGCAGGAAAAATTGAGCAGAGCATGAAAAATGCGATGGCTCAACATGAGTTTAAGGCATTTATACAGCCAAAATATAATTTGGAAACCGGACAGATTGTAGGTGCCGAGGCGTTAGTACGATGGATTCGGGAAGACGGCTCAATGATTTACCCGGATGATTTTATTCCGATTTTTGAAAAAATGGTTTTATTGTTGAATTGGACTTTTTTATCCTTAGTGAAGTGTGTCGCATGATTCAGAGACGGCTTCAGGAAAAAAGACATTGTGTGCCGATTTCGATTAACCAGTCGCGTGTCTTATTACAGGAAAAAGATTATGTGAAGCGAGTGGCGGACATTTTGAAAAAATATGATACGCCGCCTCGTTATATTGAGTTAGAGTTGACGGAACGGATTTTTAGGGATGATTTGACAGATTTGGCGAAGATGATGGGAGAGCTTCGGAATCTTGGCATCCGCTGGTCCATTGATGATTTTGGAACGGGGTATTCTTCTCTTAATTTATTGAAGGAGTTACCGGTTGACATCATTAAAATTGACAAGTCGTTTTTAGATGAGACAGAGAGTTCCGAGACGAGTAAAATTATTATTAGAAAAACGGTGGAACTGACACAGGAACTGGATAAAACCGTTGTCTGTGAAGGGGTTGAAACAGAAAATCAGGCAGATTATCTTCGAGGCATCCGCTGTGACATGGCGCAGGGATATTTGTATGCAAAACCAATGCCGATGGAAGAGTTTGAAAAATTGCTGGATAAGGAGATATACGGATGAAAAAGGCAGGAAAATTAATTATTGTGACGTTGCTTATCTTGTCCGGATTGACGGCCGGAGCGTATTTTTTTCTCAAAGGACGCGAAGGAGGTCCGTCAAACGAATTTAAAAACCGTATGGCAAAAGAGCAAAGTGATAATCAGACGGATCGCGCTTTTCAGTATGACATGCCGGATAAAGCTACGGTTTTAGCAACGGACGGCGAAGACAAAAATGTTCTTAATTTTGAGTCAAATTCCGTGTATCAGGTTTCAAACTCCAATGAAGCAAGAGCACGTTTAGACCGGTTGATTAAGCGCACCGATGCGGATTTTGATAATCCGATTATAGCGAAAAATCCATTTGGTACGATGGAAAATAGTTTTTATTTTTATTTTCACACTTCATTCCGCTGTATGGTACGGTATACCATCACGGTTGAAGATGAGACGATTTCAGACCATATCCGTTATGTCAATAACGGACAGGAAAATAATTTAGCCAAAGAACATGAATTTCTGGTGGAAGGTCTGCTTCCGGGAAAAACGAATTTTATTGTGATGGAATTAGTTGATTCAACCGGAAATACGAGAGAGACAAAAAACTATCAGTACACAACAGCAGGCAGTCCGTCCGGCATACCACAAAAGATTACGGTAAGTGATGGCTATTCCAAATCTACGTTAGCAAACGGTATGTATTATGTTTTTCCATCCGGGACACCGTGGATTGCAGCTTATGATAATAAAGGAATTCTGCGTGATTTGATTCCGACAGAGTCATTTCATGGTCACCGCATAACGGCTTCGGATGATTGCATTCTTTATCAGATTTCAGAAGATAAGGTGGCGAAAGTATCTGCTCTTGGCAGGGTGACGGGCGTCGTTCAGATGAAAGGCTATGGGAAAATCCGTGATTTTTCTTACGACGGATATAATGAAGTATACTGGCTTGGAAAGAAGAAAAAAAATGAGTATTTACTGGCAACATCTTTCCAGACAGGGAAAACACGGGTTGTGTACCGGTTTAAGAAAGATATTCAGACCGGTTCATTAACTGTGCCGCAAAGTGGTTCGATTGGCGTGGTGGCAAAGAATCCTTCCGGGGTAATTTATTTGGATGCCATTACGGCGGCAAAACCTAAGATTTCTTTTGTTGTCGGAAAAAAGGCGGCATGGAAAAAGGTAACAGCAAAGAAAAAGATAAATGATAATAAGAAATTTACCGGTTGGAATACAAAAGAATCTATGCTTTTATCGCAGGAAAACGAAACAATACCTGCGATGTTAGTGCAGGAAGGAAATCAGTATCTTGCCGTTGAGTGGCAGGCGGATGTGGCAAAGAAGACGGTGCAGAAAAAAGCGTCGGCCACGGCAGTTGAGGCAAAAAGCGGAAGCTTGTTACAAAAGTGTGGAAATAATTATGTGATTGTTTGCGGCACGGCAGGAACCTATTTGGAAATGGGGTCCGACGGTAAAGCGATTCGCCGGTATAACTATGGAAGCGGACTGGATTCGGTGCAGAAACTGACGCTTTCCGGTATGTATTTCTATGGAATCTAAAAAAGTTGTCCATAGGAATAAAAAATGGTTGAGATTATATGCGCAAAAGATGTATAATGGGCATATGATATAAAATTACTTTTAGGAGGGTATACGCAATGAAATTTTTTGTTGACACAGCGAAAATTGAGGACATCAAAAAAGCAAATGAGATGGGGGTTATTTGTGGTGTTACTACGAATCCATCCCTGATTGCCAAAGAGGGCGGAAGAAGTCAGGAAGATGTATTGAAAGAAATCGCATCCATTGTTGATGGTCCAATCAGTGGTGAGGTAAAAGCAACAACCGTAGATGCAGAGGGTATGATTGCAGAAGGTAGAGAAATTGCAAAACTTCATGAGAACATGGTAGTTAAAATCCCAATGACAGTAGAAGGATTGAAAGCAACAAAGGTACTTGCTTCGGAGGGAATTAAATGTAATGTTACATTAATCTTCAGTGCGAATCAGGCACTTTTGGCAGCAAGAGCAGGAGCTGCTTATGTATCTCCATTCTTAGGACGTCTGGATGATATTTCCCAGCCTGGTATCGATTTGATTCGTGACATCGCTGAAATCTTTTCTGTACATGGAATCGAGACAGAAATCATCGCAGCAAGCGTAAGAAATCCAATTCATGTTACGGATTGTGCATTGGCAGGTGCTGATATCGCTACGGTACCATATGGTGTTATTGAGCAGATGACAAAACATCCGTTGACTGATATCGGTATTGAGAAATTCCAGAAAGATTATATTGCTGTTTTTGGTGAATAATTTGGTGAGTAATAAAAAGGAGATTGATTATGAATAAGTTAGAACTTCAGAAAATGGCTGTTGAAGTTCGTAAGGGGATTGTAACTGGGGTTCATAGTGCAAAATCAGGCCACCCGGGCGGCTCCTTGTCAGCAGCAGACATTTTTACTTATCTTTTCTTTGAAGAATTGAATATTGACCCTAAAAATCCGGACAAAGCAGACCGCGACCGTTTCGTGCTTAGTAAAGGACATACGGCTCCCGGCTACTATGCAGCACTGGCAAACCGTGGATTTTTCCCGGTTGAGGATTTGACGACACTTCGCCACGTTGGTTCCTATTTACAGGGACATCCGGATAAAAAGCATATTCCTGGTGTGGATATGTCGAGCGGTTCTTTGGGACAGGGAATTTCGGCAGCAGTCGGAATGGCGTTGTCCGCTAAATTAAGTAATGATGATTATCGTGTTTACACACTTCTTGGTGATGGTGAAATTCAGGAAGGACAGGTTTGGGAGGCAGCAATGTTTGCCAACCACAGAAAACTGGATAATTTTGTTGCCATCGTGGATAATAACGGCTTACAGATTGACGGTGCAGTTGATGATGTATGTTCACCATATCCGATTGATGAGAAATTCAAAGCATTTGGTTTCCATGTAATCGGAGTGGATGGTCATGATTTTGATGCCTTAAAGGCAGCTTTTGATGAAGCAAAACAGACCAAAGGACAGCCTACGGCTATTATTGCAAAAACCGTTAAAGGAAAAGGCGTTTCCTTCATGGAAAATCAGTGTAGCTGGCATGGTACTGCACCAAATGATGAGCAGTATGCACAGGCTATGGAAGAATTAGAGAAAGCAGGTGAGTCTTTATGTCAGAAGTAAAAAAGATTGCTACTCGTGAGAGTTATGGTAATGCATTAGCAGAACTTGGCGCAGAATTTGATAACCTTGTTGTACTGGATGCAGACCTTGCGGCTGCCACAAAGACCGGTATTTTCAAAAAGGCTTTCCCGGAACGCCATATTGACTGTGGTATCGCTGAGTGTAACATGATGGGAATTGCGGCAGGACTGGCAACGACAGGTAAAGTTCCATTTGCAAGTTCTTTTGCGATGTTTGCTGCAGGACGTGCATTTGAGCAGGTTCGTAACTCCATTGGTTATCCGCATCTGAATGTGAAAATCGGCGCAACACATGCCGGTATTTCCGTAGGTGAAGATGGTGCGACACACCAGTGTAATGAAGATATTGCACTGATGCGTACGATTCCCGGTATGACAGTAATTGTTCCATCGGATGATGTAGAAGCAAAAGCAGCCGTTCGTGCTGCCTATGAGCATGACGGTCCATGTTATCTTCGTTTTGGACGTCTGGCTGTGCCGGTAATTAACGACAAACCGGATTATAAATTTGAACTTGGCAAAGGTGTTGTACTTCGTGAAGGTAAGGATGTAACGATTGTTGCAACCGGACTTCCGGTATCCAATTGTCTGGAAGCAGCAGAGAAACTGGCAGCAGACGGCATTGATGCCAAAGTGATTAACATTCATACAATTAAACCTTTGGATGAGGAGTTAATCGTGGCAGCAGCCAAAGAAACCGGCAAAGTGGTAACGGTAGAAGAACATTCTGTTATCGGTGGTCTGGGAAGTGCTGTATGCGATGCATTAGCTGAAAAATGTCCGACAAAGGTGTGCAAAATCGGTGTTAATGATGTATTTGGTGAATCTGGTCCGGCAGTAGAGCTTGTTAAGAAATATGGCTTGGATGCAGACAGCATTTATGAAAAAGTAAAAGCATTTTGTAAATAATTTCATGTAAGTTGCTTTTTGGTGGAGAAAATCTACCGACAGGAAACTTCATGGGCAGGAAAAGGCAATAAATCAGCGGATGCGCCGGTTTGTTGCCTTTTTTCAAGAGAATGGGGAGAGATATGTTATGTATACTGCTGGCCTCGGTTGACTCACCGCAGGATAAAAGAAAACTGGAGTTATTATATGAAAAATACAACCGGCTTATGTACGTCGTAGCAATGCGTGTTTTGCATCATCCGCAGGATGCAGAAGACGCCTGTTTGACGTCGTGGGAAAAGGTTATAAAAAATTTAGATAAAATTGATAAAATAGATTGTCAGAAAACGAAGAGTTTCCTCGTTATTATAGTTGAGAGGACGGCAATTGACCTTTATCGTAAGAATCAAAAGAAAAATCAAAAGGTGCAGGAGATGGATGAGTTTGAAACCAGCCCGTTTTTTTGTAAGCACGAAAGTGGTTACGGCGAAAGCGAGATGATGGAAGTGTTTCATAAGATTCCAAAACTGTATGCGGAGGTTCTGATTCTTCGTTATGTCAACGAATTAGGGGTAAGTGAGATTGCTGAACTTCTTAATATCAAGCAGAATACGGTGTCTAAGAGGATTGCAAGAGGCATTGCAATCATTCGAAAGGAGTGGCTCGGTAATGAATGAGGAGAGTATAAAGAAATTTTTGACGACCTGTGTATATCAGGAGATGAATTCATTTCATCCATCGCAAGACGAAGATTATAATCATGAATTTTCAAAAAAATTCATGAAACGATGGAAACGTTTAAATTGGAGCGAAAAATATTTTGGCAGCCATCTGCGTCTGGCGTATACCGTCCGTAAAGCGGCAGCCGTAGTGATTGTGATTCTTTCCTTAGCTGCTGCTAATCAAGTCAGTGCGAAGGTGTTTGGTTTTAATGCATGGAAATATCTGCTTTCGTATGATTCAAAGGACAAATTGGAAGTAAGGGAGTATGTTGGTCAGAATCAGGATGAAAAAACGAAGGAGAGCCTGCCGGACGTCATTCATGAGAAACCTACATTTGTGCCGAAGGGATTTCGGTATTATTCCCATGATGAACTTTCGTCGGGAAATGCACTTTATGATGAATGGAGAGATGAAAAAGAGAATACATTACAGTATAGCCGTGGTAAAGTTAGGGAAGGAGACCAAATTTACACAGATTCTGAATATGAGCAAAAAATTAAAACAAGTGTTATGGGCTATGAGGCATATTATTATATAAAAGGAAATGAAGAATGGATTATGTGGGATGATAAGGAATATAACTATATGATTCTACTTATTAAGAAAGGAAATTATAAGGCAGAATTATTGAAAATGGCAAATAGTTTGTACCAGAAATAAAAAAATTAAAATTTTTTGTCAGATTTCCTCCTTTTGTATCGTTATTATTAGTATAACGATATATAAGGAGGATTTTTTATGATTACGAAAATCAAAAGAGACACAAAAAGAATGGTATGTTTGCTGGGAATGAGTGCATTATTTGCAGTAAATATGCAAGCAAAAGCTGCTGAGATTAGTGAACCGGCATTGGAGATTGGACCAATTTTGCAAAGTGAAAATGCTGCCATTTTGCAACCTTCGTTTTCAATTTCTTCAAGTGGCACGGCAAATGTTGAAGTGAGGGCAATGGCTAAAGGTGCGACATCAAAAATAGATGTAGAACTTAATTTGCAAAAATATACTTCAAGCACCAAAAAGTGGAAAACAGTAAAAACATGGAAAAAGACAAAAAATGCATCAAATTTGTTGTTTGCAGATAGTTATAAGTTATCAGCAAAAGGTACTTATCGATGCAAATGCACTGCTGTATTCACTAAGAGTGGGAAAAAGGAAACTATTACGAAAACAACTGGTAAAAAACAGTATAAGTAATATCATGTGTTGTGAAAATATGGGTTAAAATGACCGTTCATACCCCAAAAACGACCGTTCATGACTTTTATGTTTTATGCGATGTATTTTGTGTTATGATAGCAGACGGGAGGTGAAAGCAAAAATGAAAATTGATTTTGACTGGTTAATTATGATGCCACTAAGTTTTTTATATATTGGGATTGTGTTTTATTATGTTAAATATAAGAAAAGGAAAGTTCCTTATATCATAGTATTTACTTTGTTCGTTGCTTATATGGCAGAGGTACTCAAATATACCCAGTTTCCAATTTGTTTAAACGCGGATATGGAAGAACTAAACAGGCAATGTGTAAATTACATACCATTTGATTTTTTATCAATAGAAGATGTGGAGACATTTGTTTTGAATATTATTATAACCGTGCCATTTGGCTTTTTGGTTCCGATTCTTTATAAATGTGATTGGCGTAAAATAATAGTTTCCGGGATTTTATTTGGCGCTATCACGGAGATTATACAGGCAGGGGTGGAAGCTTTTGTCGGAGTTAATATGCATAGGATTGATATGAATGATGTGATTGCCAATTTTTCTGGTGTTGTAATTGGATATGCCGGTTATTGTTTGCTGCGGATTCTATTAGAAAAGATATTTCAAAATGGGAACGTGAAAATTGAATGTGAAAAATATTTGTCAGATTTTTGCTTTTTGGAACGTTATTATTAATAGGAGCAATTATTAATAAAGTTAGGAGGAGGTGACAAACTATAAATAGTCAAGAGGTTTTTGAAAAAAATTATACTTGTAAAAAGGGTAACTTTAACAGACCATTTGAATACATCGTATTTCAGATGGGACAGATAAATGTATGTAGAGCAGATATTAGCGAAGCTTCTGAACGTTAAAGTCTACATCCTGCCTCTCCAATGCATAGATGACTCTGATCAGTTTCTTTGCTACATGAGTAATAGCTACCCTGTGTTTTTTGCCTTCTGCACGTTTCTTTGCATAGTAAGTTGCAAAGGTTATGTCAAAACGGATTAAAGGAAGGCAGGCGTTAAGAAGAACGTAACGAAGTTGTGAAGAACCATGTTTTACCATTCTGCCACCATGGGATTCTGTTCCAGAATCGTTAATACCGGGTTCGATTCCTGCAAATGCAAGCATCTGTCCGGGATTTGAAAAGTTTGATATATCACCATATTCAGCATAAATAACAGCTGCTGAAATGGGACCGATACCGGGAATGGACATATAGTGTGGATGTACTTCTTCAATAAGTTTGGTAATCTCGGCTTCAAGGGTTTTGATTTCCTTGCAGAGAGAGTTGTACAAGGTAAGTAAACTGTTTAATTCGATGTCGAAAATAGAATTATTGACACCGACTGTATTGGCAGCCAGTTCTTTCAAACGAAGGAACTGTTGTATAGAAAACTTACCTCTTGAAGCACAACGGAGTTTGTCGTAAGAAGCTGAATTCATATGAGCCATTTTTTCGGCTGAACCATAGTTTTCAAGGAGATAGATGGCAGTTTTTGAAAGCCGCTCATTGAAAAAAGGTTTGAATTCCGGAAAGGTATGGTCTAAAACATTTGTAATTTTTACAAGATAAAAAGA